>Ga0207422_1000272_pt1 | contig 189024 bp, 137 predicted proteins | sample MarCyaLeptolynsp_FD_187757 | JGI IMG/M metagenome (GOLD analysis project Ga0207422, IMG submission 187757) | Marine cyanobacterial communities from Panama - species 1 Leptolyngbya sp. (SPAdes) | ecosystem: Environmental > Aquatic > Marine > Unclassified | place: Panama: Panama City | collected...
CCCCGGCCGCGGGGCCGGGCCTTCGGGGATGGGGGACGGGCGCAGCGCTTGGGATGGCGCTGCGCCCCTTCTTCATCGCGAGGGCGACGGCTGGGCGCGGACGGCTACCGCGCGATGTCGATGCGAACCGCGACGTCGCGCTCGTCGATGGCTGCGGTCGCGTCGGTGCACTCGAAGTTTCGGTAGGTGTTGGCCGTGTCGGTCACGCGACACGTGACCGCGTCGCTGGTCCCGGCGCCGGGGACGACGCGAAAGTTGCCGCGCAGCACCCGACCCGGCAGCTGCGGGTCGGTGTACGTGAACCAGGCCCCGTTGATCTCGTCCATCTCGGCTGCGCAGTAGTTTTCGACCCAGTTGCGCGACAGCTCCACGGAGCCATCGGCATCGAAGGCTTCGTCGTGGTACCAGGTCGTCGGAAACCAGCCCGATCCCTGCAGCACGTCGTAGGTCCAGCAGCCGACCCACGGGTACCAGACGCGGGTAGAGACGCGCCGGTACTCGAAGCGCTCGGCGGTAACCGTCGGCGACGACGACGTGACCGTGAGCGTGTCCGCGGTAGCGGCGCCGGGCGCGGTGGTGAGGGTGGCGAGGGTGGCAATGACGACAAGCGTTCGCATGGTGGAGGTCCTGATCCTGGTCTCGGTGGTTGCGGGCGAAGCGGTCGCTTCGCGTCGGTGACCTAGCTACCGCGGAGCCGTCATGACCGACAAGTAGCGAAAACTAGTAAGAATCGTTGGGTGGCGTACACGCGATTCTGGAATAGCTCGGGCGCCGTCCCACGGTCCGAACGTCCGTGCGCAAAGTGGGATTCAGCTATCGTTGGGGCCTCGTGGATGCAGCCCTCGCCATTGCCGCCGGTGTCGTCGGAACGCCCATGCTCGTTACCGCCGTCAACATCGCTCAAAACTATGTCGGTGCCGGAAGCGGGCGCGCGAGCGAAGAGCTGCTGGGCAAACCGGCGGCCGAGGCGACGGTGGCCGACTTGAAGGTTCTCAACAAGGCGCGCTTGCGACGGCTGTTCGAGGCGATCGCCGCACCATCGGTTGGCGAGCTCGCGGGGGAGTGGCGGGCCGATCTGCTGGCCGGCGGAATTATGGGGCCGTTGAGCCGGCTCTACACGCATCGGGCTTTCGGTCCCGGTCGCTGGGTCGGCAAGGGGTTCCCTCCGCCGGGCGAAGGCTCCGTCGGCTACAACCTGTTCGACGGGCCCGGGGGCACCGCTCGCGTGCGCTCCATGAGTCTGGGCGTAGGGGCATCGCGCATCGTGTCGGGTCAGTCCCTGCTGGTGAACTACAGCCCCCACAACCGCGGCTCGGTCGGGACCATGCGCGACGAGCTGCGCCGGGTAAACGAAAGGCTTTACCTCGGTATGGGCTACATGGGCATCGGCGGGGGTGCCATCAACCCGGCTCCGTTTGCTCTGGTTGGCCCGCCAACCGCCTGGATGGGCGCGGATCCATCGTAAGATCCGACGAGGTTGGCGGGGGACGACGACTCACTGCGAGAGCCTACGACGAGCACCGGTCGCGACGACGCCGACCGGTTCGTCCTGGGCGAAGAGCTCGGCCGCGGCGCTCTCGGCCGGGTCGTCCGGGCCTTCGATCGCACTCGCGGCCACGATGTCGCCATCAAGCTCCTCGGCGGCGCGCGTCCGAACGCCATCTTTCGCTTTAAGCGGGAGTTTCGCGCGCTGGCCGATACGGTGCATCCCCACCTGGTTACGCTGTACACGCTCAACGTTCTCGACGGCCAGTGGGCCTTGTCGATGGAGCTGGTCGAGGGTGCGCGAACCTTTCTCGAGTACGTGCGGCCCTTTCGCGAACGTCTGGCCGAGGCGGCGTCGGCCCGAGAGGCGAGTTCGGAGGGCACGCTGCCGACCATGCCGGCTCGCGCGCCCGCGGGCGACTTGCCCACGGCGTCGGCCAGTGAACCGAGCGGCGCGACGAGCGCCAACCTGCGCGACGCGCGGCGCCGCGCCATCGTGGCCGCCGAGGTCGACGAGGCGACGCTGGCAGGGGCCGTGCGGCAGCTCGCCGAAGGTCTGTGCGCCCTGCACGCGCGCGGCATGGTGCATCTCGACCTCAAGCCCTCGAACGTGCTGGTCGACGAGACGGGCCGCGTGGTGGTTTGCGACTTTGGCCTGGTGTCCCCCCAGGGCGAGCGACAGCGGGCGTTCGCCGGCACGCCGGCCTACGCGTCACCCGAGCAGCTCGGCCGCAGAGACCTCGGGCCCGCGTCGGACTGGTACAGCGTTGGCGTCATGCTGTTCGAGGCGCTCACTGGCTACGTGCCCGAAAAGGGCCCGAGCGACGAGCTGTTTCGCGCCGACGCGCCCTCGCCAACGCCACTGCGCCAATCGCTCGAGCGGCTGTGCTGGCGGTTGCTCGCCATCGAACCGGCACAGCGCGCCGGCGGCGACGATGTGTTTGCCGCCATTGGGCGCGATGTCGCGCGGCACGGAGAGCCGGACGACCCGGCGTACATTCCCTTCGTTGGCCGACGCGCAGAAACCCGCGCGCTGGTCGCCTGTTGCGAGCGAACGAGAGTCGAGGGCGCCATCGCGGCGCTGGTAAGCGGCGAATCTGGCGTGGGCAAAAGCGCCCTGGCGGCCAACGTTGCCGAGGGGCTTGTGGCCCGCGGCGCTCTGGTGTTGGCCAGCCGCTGCTACGAAACGGAGACAACGCCATTCAAGGCGATCGACGGGGTCATTGACGCGATCACGGCGCACCTTGTGTCGCTGCCGTCCGGCGCGGCGGCGGCCGTCATTCCGCCCCAGGTGCGTTCCCTGGTCGAGCTGTTCCCGGTTCTGCGCCGCGTTGCCGCGGTCGAGGAAGCGCTCGCGACTTCATCGACCGACGTGGGCACGCAGGCGGCGGCCGAAGGCTTTGCGCAGCTGCTTCGCAACCTCGCCCAGGCGCGGCCCGTTATCGTCACCATCGACGACCTGCAGTGGAGCGACGCCGACAGCGCGCCCCTGTTGCGCCGCGTGCTGTCCCAGAGCAGCGGGGCCGGGCCGTTCGTCATCGCCACTCATCGCCCCGTGCGGGGCAACGCCCTCGTCGACGAATTGACGCGCGTGGCGTCGGAAGGGGCGGGGCGCGTGGTGTCGATCGAGCTGCCGCCGCTTTCGCTCCACGAGTCGCGTGAACTCGCCAGCGCGCTCACGGGCGAGGATTTCGCTACCGGCGAGGGCGACGCTCTGTTGGCCGAGGCGGGGGGCAGCCCCATGTTCGTCCAGGAACTCACGCTGGTGCGAGCGCCCGAGTCGGCCCGGCAGCGCGGGCTCGACGGGCTCATCGAGGCGCGCCTGGCGGCTTTGCCGCGCGCGTTGCGCGAGCTTCTGCAGGCCGCCGCCCTCATGGTGCGCCCGCAGCCGCTGAGCGTCCTGCGCCGGGTCGTGGATATCACCGACGAGGCCCGTGCGCTGGCACAGCTGCGCTCGCAACGGTTCGTGCGGGTCGTGCACTCCGGGAACGACGAGCTGTTGGAGCCGTACCACGACCGGATTCGCGAAACCGCGGCCCGGCTGTTGGACCCGGCGGAAAAACAGCGGATGCACCGTCGCCTCGCCCGGGCGTACGAGTCGAGCGCCGACGCCGACGACGAGGCCCTGGCACACCACTGGGCGCAGGCCGGCGACCCGGCGCGCGCGGGCGGCTACGCGCTTACCGCGGCCCGCCGGGCGCTGGACGCCCGGGCGTACCGCAGCGCCGCCCGCCATCTGGCGCAGGCGCTCGAAGCCCTGGACCTCGAGCCCGAACAGCGCCTGTCGTGCCGTCAGGAGCGCGCCCGGGCGCTGCTTTTGGCCGGCGCGGTCGTCGATGCGGGCGAAGAGTTCGCCGCCGCTGCCCAGGACGCGGCCCGGCACCGACCCGATCTCGAGGCCGAGCTGCGGTGCGAGCAGCTCGTCTGTCTTTTGCGCGCCGGCAACCTCGATGCCGCCGACCGGGTCGCTCGACAGGCCGCGGCGCTCACGGGGCTTCGCATTCCGCGAGCGCGCCCGATGGCGCTGGCCGCGGTTGCCTGGTGGCGCAGTCGACTGGCCATGCGAGGCCGCCGCCTGGCGCGCGTCGCCAGGGCCGAGGAACTCGACACGGTCGCGCTGCGCAAGCTGGACGTCGGCTACGGGGTCGCCAGCGCTCTCGGGCTCACCGATACGCTGCCGGGATTCGCCGTGCACACGAAGAACTTGTGCGCGGCGCTGGACGCCGGCGAGCCGTCCCGGGCCATTCGCTCCCTGGTGACCGAGCTCGCGTTCCTCTCCGCGCTCAAGGGCGCGCGCGCCAGCGAGGAGCGCGGGGAAATCCTGGCGACGGCAACCGAGCTGGCCGGCTCGCACCTGCCCGAGTTCTACCGAGGCCTGATCGCGGGTTGGCGCGGCTACTCGCGCTTTATCTCCCTGGAGAATCTGCGCGGCGCCGACGAGGACCTGCGCGCCGGCATTGACGCGATTCGCGACCGCCCGGCCTACGCGTGGGAGTTCGACGTGTTTCGCATCGGCTGGATCAATTCCCTCATGCTCGCGGGGGAGGGCGCTCGGCTGGCCGCGGCGCTTCCGCCCCTGCTGCGCGAGGCCCGACAAAACGGCAACGGCTACCTCTACGACAACCTGCGGTTTCAGGGCGGGCCGTACTTGTGGCTCATGCAGGACCGGCTGGACATGGCCGAAAGCAGCCTGGTCGACGGCCCGGCCCCGCGGCGCAAGCCGACGCTTTGGCACTACTTTCACACGTCTTGCCTGTTCGAGGCCGACCTGTACCGGGGCGATCACGCGACCGCCATCGACAGGATGGAGGCGTTCTTGGCGGCCGCCCGGGGCACGTCGCTTGCCCGCATTCCGGCCACGCGCATCAACATTCGCTACCGCGCGGCGAGGGCCCATCTGGCCGGGGCTCTCGCCGCCGCGGGATCTGCAGCCTCGCACTGGAAGCGAGCGTTGCGACTCGCCGACGAGATCGAGCGCGACGCCCCGGCGATACCCGGCGCGGCGCGCGGCTACGCGGCCACCGTCAGGGGCCTGGCGGGCCTGGGGCGCGGCGACGCCGACACCGCCGAGGCTCAGTTGCGCGAAGCTCTGGTGGCGTTGGACGCGACCGGGCTGTTCCTGCAGTCGATGCCCCTTCGCCGCCGCCTTGCCGACCTGGTCGGTGGCACCGAGGGCGCTGCCCTGCGAGCCGACGTCGACGCGTGGAGCGATCGCCAGGGCATTGGCTCGCCGGATCGGCTGTTGAACTGGTTTGCGCCGGGGCCGGCCTGACCCCGGCGCATCCAGTCGCCTACGAAGCCCGGTCGTCCGTCGCCAGGGCGGCGCGCACGCGGTCGAGCGCGGCTCGCTCGACCGCGGCAATGGCGCTCACGAGGGCCGCGAGATCCGCAAACACTCTCCCCGCCGCCGAGGCTTCGAGGGCGCATTCATTCGCCAGCGCGATCCGCTCGTCGTTGAGAGCGGAGACCGCGCTGGCCGCCTGCGCGCCCCGTTCGTCGAGCAAGGCGGCCCGCTCGTCGGCGATGGCACACGCGCGCTCGATGGCCGGATCCCCACACTCGGCAATGCGGCGCGACAGGGCGGCCCAGTGCCGGCCGGCTTCGCGAAACTGGTCGGCGGCACCCCGGAGGCCGTCGAGGCCGGTCAGCGTTGCCGCCTCGTCGAGAAACTGAGCAAACAAGGGCCGCCCGGCGTCGGGCGCCGTGTAGTCGTGTTGCGTGCAGTCGTAGGCGCGATGCAGACCAACGTAGGCTCGCCTGGTCGAGCCGAAGACCGTCGGCCAGCCCTTTTTGTCGCGGGGGTCGATGAGAAGCCGGGCCCACTTCTCCAGCCCGGCGGTGCCGACGTTGCTGGCGAACGGCCTGGCCGGCGGCTCGTCGTAGAGAACCAGCGCGCGTGCCAGGGCGGTGGTTACAGCGTCCGCGAGGTCGAACTCGCGGTCGATATTCACAACATCGGTCAGGCGGTGCTTGCCCTTTCGATACGACGCCCGCGCCTGCGCGAGCGCGTCGGCCGACACGCGAATGGGGCGAGCGCAGCGGTCGTCGACCCACACGTCCTCGCCGTCGCGACCGATGACGGCCAGGACGTGGGGCCCCATGCCGGCAAGCCGCTCGGGCAGGCCGTAGTACGGAAGCCGCACCGGGTCCACGGTGACCAGGGCGGGGCGCCCGGCGTCGAGGACCGCGTCGAGCTGTGTGCGGGCCTTGTTGGCGCTGGTGGTCTGATAGCGCTCGACGTCGGCCCCGCAGTGCTCCAATCCGACGTCGAGGTACCAGTCGGGCATCGATCTCGATCGCCCGACGATGGTCATGGTGGGGCCGTATCCCTCGTATTCGAAAACGCCGTACAGAAACCCCACGCCGCCGCACAGCCCGTGCACCAGGGCCTCGCTCCACGGCGCCCCGTCGGGGTGGCGAGCGCCGGCGCACTCGAGGACGTTTCGCAGAGCGCTCGACTCGGTTTGCACGCCGCCGCATCGGCGATAGCCCGGCACGAGTCCCGGGTAGTCGGGCTGCGGCTGGCGCGCGGCCAGCAGGTGGGCCCGGGCGGCCGCGTAGCGCTCGCCGGTTTTGGCCATGCGCTCGCGCACGAGCTTCTTGAAGTCGCGTCGTTTGGTCATTGATTCATTCCCTTCGGCGCGTCGTCAGGTCGTCCGCCCCCGTCCTGCCGCGCACCCGCGAAAGGAACGATCAACTCTGCTGCGGCTCGAAAGGGTGGACCCTCCTTTGCTCCTTGGCGCGGCCCCGGGCGGGAGGCCAGCAGGAGTTGGGCGTCGAGCCGACGCCGATTCGTACGCTACGCGCGGGCTGGCCGGCTGTCAATCCCGCTCGCGGCCCTTGCCCTGCGGCCCGGTCGCAGCCCAGGTGGAACGCGAACCCTCGTGCACCAGCGCGTAGATGTCGTCGCGCAGCCGATTGGCCTCGGCGTGGGTGAGGGAGCGCTCCGGGTGCCGCAAAACGACCCGCAGGAGCACGTTCTTGTGAGCCGGGGACATGCCGAGCCGCTCGATTGCCTGGGGCGGCAGGGCGTCGTAGGCGGTCTGGGCAACGATGGCGATCTCTTCGACGCTCTGCGCCCGTGGCCCCAGGGCGCTGCGCACCAGGTCGCCGAGGGTCTCGCCGTCCACGCCGGCGGTCACCGCGATGGAAAGGTCCCGGCTCACGGGCGGTTGTCTGGAGACCGGAACGTACGGTTCGAGGTTCAGCATTTGGCCGGCGATGCGCGGGTCGTTCGACCTGAGCAGCCGAATGTCGTCGATGTCCTTGCGGAGCATCAGCAATCGATCGAGGCCCAGCCCCATGGCCAGGCCGGTCACGTCGGCCACGAGTCCGGCGTCCTGCAGCACCGCCGGCGAGGCGAGCCCGCACTCGCCAACTTCGACCCAATCGCCGTCGCGGGCGACGTCGATTTGCTGTCCTTCGTCGGTGTACGGGTGTTGGGCAGCCGTGAGCCTGTGCGCAGCCCCGGGTAGGGCCGCCCGCACCACGGTGTCGACCATTGCTTCGAGGTCGCGCGCCCCGAGTGGGCCGCGCCGCACGCGCCACAGGTCGAGCTGATGGGGCTCTCCGGTGTGCAGGCGGTCGATGCTGTCGCGTCGATACACGAGCCCCGGGCAGGCGACCAGCACGTCGTCGACGCCGGCGGCGGCGAGCACCCGCAAAACGGGCGGAACGCCGGCGGTGGTGTGGGTGCGGAGCAAGACCCGCTCGGTCACGTAGCGCGTGTACCGGGCGTCGCGCGCGACCCCTGACGGCGGGTAGCGCAAGCGGTCGTAGTTGTCATCGACGGTGGTGAGAGGGCCGGGACGCCACAGGATTACGGGGCATCGCCACGCAGCTCGCAGAGCATCGACGATGCCGTCGAGCAGGGCCTGCATGGCGTGGGGGCCGTCGGTGGGGTTGCTGAGATCGCGCAGGGCCAGCGCGTCGCGCAGGGCCTCGGGGCCCAGAAGTCGAACAGAGGGTGTAACGGGCATGAATGCGGTCTTTCGTCGCTGCAGGTGAACCCACGGCGGCGCAGACAAGGCGCCGCCGACTCGTTGCTTGCCCCCGGACTCCAGGACCGGGGAGGGGGCACCAGGCGGGTCGAAACCGCTAGCGCGCAGCCCCCCGGATCCACTCAGTGGCCCGGGGGCGCCTAAACAGCAGGCTGTGCGCGCACGTCTTCATGCACGGCAACGGTACCACGACCCCGCCCGGGTCCCGCAACTGCTTCGAACCGGCCGGCCCGCGAGGCGTGCGAACACCGGATCTTACGGCCCACCCGTCCGCGCGGGCGCACGCAATGATCCGGTGACCGGACGTCGATAGACCGGCGTTCGATGCGCCAGGCGAAAGCCAAAGGACTCGTATAGCGCCAGGCCGCTGGCATTCATGGCGGCGACCTCGAGGCTGAGACTCGTGCAGCGGCGGGAGAGTTCGACGACGCCTCGGCTGAGCAGGTGCCGGCCGAGCCCGTAGCCGCGGTAGCGCGGATGTCGGCCGAGCGACGCGATTTCGCCGACCCCGTCGTCGCGAGGGCGCACGCGCACGTAGCCGGCGCACGGCGCGTCGGGGGCGGGCCCTATGAGCAGCCAGGTCGGTGCTTCCGGGTCGGGGACGCGCCTGCAAAAATCGGCGAACGACGGCACGAAGGCCCCGGGCAAGCCCGCGAATGCCCGGGATACCGTGTCGTAGTACGGCCGCGCCAGCGCGACGCTGACGGGCTCCCAGCGAAACCCCGTCGGCAGCGGCTCGCTCGTTGACCGCGCCGCCCCGGTCGCCGTCTCGCACGTCATGTCGTACATCACGTGGTGCCGTTCGAACCCGGCGGCCGTGAGTGCGTGCACATCGACCGTGGAGCCCGGCCACAGCGGCAGGTCGAGGTTCGACCGGCCCGCCGACCGGCATCGGGCCAAGGCCCAGTCGACGGCCAACGCGAACGCCTCAGCAGTCAGCGCCGCCCGGCGAGCCGCGAACACAGACAGCTCCGCGGCGTTGCCTTCGGTCTCGCAGTTGTCGATGCATACCGCCACGAGGACCCGCCGACCGTCGCGCCACAGATCGAAGATGGCCTCGGGACCCGCGACGACATCGCTCAGGACGAAGCGCGCCCAGTCGGCATCGAGTCGGCCGCCGGTAGCCGACTCGATCAGGGCGACAACGACGTCCCGCTCGGCCGGTCGGTAGCGACGCTCTGCGAACCGCTTCGCCGCGCTGCGGCGGTCTCTCGTACGAAAACCCACAGGGATGAGCCCCTCGTTGATGACGCTGCTTTGCCAAGGCGACCAGGTCGGACCGCGGCTCCTGGCCAGCCTGTTGACAGTACACCCCGAGTTTGGGGCTCGGCGCCGAATTGGGCGCTTTCGCTCCTGTCGAATCCACCCAACGGGAAACCGAAACCGTCCGGCGGCTATATGGGAAGTGACAGGTGGGTCGATTCGACCTACGTTGATGGTGGTGGGGAAGGCAGACGATGTCTCGACGGCGCTCGCGCAGCGCGACCTCGAGATCGACTGGCGGCGTTTTGCGCACAACGCAGTCGACTTGCTGTGCGTGGCCAGCTTCGACGGTTACTTTCACTGGCTCAACCCGCGCTGGGAAGAGGTGTTGGGCCGGCCGATCGACGAAATCATGGCCAAGCCGTTCGTCGAGTATCTGCACCCAGACGACCTGGAGCGAACGAACGCCGAGTTTGCCAAGATCAAAGACGGCGTCCGGGTTCTGAGCTTCGTCAACCGGTACATCCACAAGGACGGCAGCGTCCGCTGGCTCGAGTGGACCGCTCGCCCGAAGCCCGAGGAGGGGCTGTCGTACGGCAGTGCCCGCGACGTCACGAAGGTGCACGAGGAGCTGCGGGCGGCGCAGAGCAAGGTGGAGGCGCTCACCCTTGCCGAGCAGGCCGGCGGCGTGGGGCACTGGCGACTCGACCTGGCGAACAACAAGGTCCTCTGGTCTCCCGAGGTCTACCGCATTCACGGCTACGAGCCGAATTCCTTCGACGTCGAGCTCGACCGGGCCATCGAGTTCTACCACCCCGACGACCGCGAGCTCATCGACAACATGGTGTCGAGCAGCATTGCGAATCGACAACCCTGGACCTTCGAGGGATTTCGCATCCTGCGCCCGGACGGCACCGTTCGCTGGGTGACCGGCCGAGGGCAGGTCGAGGTCGACCCGGTGACCGATGAGGTCACGGCGCTGTTCGGAGTGTTCGTCGATACGACCGAGAGCCGCGCCATGCGCGATCGGCTCGACCGCGCCGAGCGCCTGGCTTCGATCGGCACCATGGCGGCGGGCGTTGCCCACGAGATCAACAACCCGCTCAGCCTGATCCGCTCGAACTCTCACCTTTTGGGCGAAGAGATTTCCGCCTGGGGTGGGGCCAGCCCGTCGGACCGACTGCGCGAGTTTGGCGAGCTCGTGAGCGAAGTTGACGACGCCGCCAAACGCATCGCCACCATCGTCTCTGGCCTCAAATCGTTCGCTCGCGATACCGCCGCGCAGATCGCCCCGGTGCGCATGAACGACATCATCGATACGGCGGCGAGGCTGTGTCGCAACGAGGTTCGCCACAAAGCCCGGCTGCGAATCGAGTCCGCGGCGGACGCGCCCGCGGTGCTGGCCGACGAGGCCAAGCTCGCCCAGGTGGCGATCAATCTGATCGTCAACGCGGCTCACGCGATTCCCGGTGGCGACGGCCGCGAGCACACCATTGCCGTGCGGTTTGGTTCCGAGCACCGCGAAGGCGACGCGTACGGTTTTTTCGAGGTCGTGGACGACGGCGAGGGGATGTCACCCGAGGTGCTGGAGAAGGCCTTCGTGCCGTTCTTTACCACCAAGCCCCAGGGCGTCGGCACCGGGTTGGGCCTCGCCATCTGCCACGGCATCGTGTCGCAGATGCGCGGCTACATCCAGGCCGACTCGAGACCGGGCGAGGGCACCACCATGCGCGTGCTGCTGCCCGCGGCCGAGCCTGCTGGAGCCGAAGCTTCGAGTGACGCGGTCGGAAACGATCAGGCCGTGGCCCGGGTGCTGGTCATCGACGATGATCACCCGGTGGGGCGTTCCACGTCGCGGCTCCTCCGCGAACACAACGTCGTCTTCGACACCGACCCCCGACGCGCCATCGAGCGCATTCGCTCGGGCGAGCGGTTCGACGTGGTCCTGTGCGACATCATGATGCCGGACATCAGCGGCATCGAGCTGTTTCGCACCATTGAATGCGAACGCCCCGAGCTCGCCACGAGGGTCATTTTCATCACCGGCGGCGCGTTCTCGGCCGAGGCTCGAGAGTTTCTCGCGGCCACCAAGAACACGGTGCTGGAAAAGCCGCTCGAGCCAGCCGACCTGCGGTCCGCCGTGGCCGAGCTCATCGCGGCTTCCTGAAGCGGCGCGCTGGCGCGGACCGCCGGCCCTGCCAAGTGTTCGAAACGGGGAGCCGCGGGCAGCTCCAGCCGTTGCCCCGTGGCCGCGCCGCCGGCGAACCACGGGTCGCGTGATATAGCTGCGCCATGAAGACGCGCATCACAGAGCTGTTTGGCATCGAGCACCCGATCATTCAGGGCGGCATGCACTATGTCGGCTTTGCCGAGCTGGCGGCCGCGGTGTCCAACGCCGGCGGACTGGGCATCATTACTGGTTTGACCCAGAAGACTCCGGCGGATCTCGCCAACGAAATCGCGCGTTGCAAGGACATGACCGACAAGCCCTTCGGCGTGAACCTGACGTTCCTGCCGACGGTGAGCTCGCCGGACTACCCGGGCTACATCAAGGCCATTGTCGAGGGCGGGGTTCGCATCGTCGAAACCGCGGGGCGCAATCCCCAGCCCTATCTGCCGCACCTCAAGGACGCTGGCATCGCCGTCATTCACAAGTGCACGTCGGTTCGCCACTCGCTCAAGGCGCAGTCGATCGGGTGCGACGCGGTTTCAGTCGACGGCTTCGAATGCGGCGGCCATCCCGGCGAAGACGACATTCCGAACATGATTCTTCTGCCGCGCGCCGCGGAAGAGCTGGACATTCCCTTTGTCGCATCCGGCGGTATGGCCGACGCCCGGTCTCTGGTTGCCGCGCTTGCCCTCGGTGCCGATGGGATGAACATGGGGACCCGCTTCATTGCGACCCAGGAAGCGCCCGTCCACGAGAACGTCAAGAAGGCCATCGTGGCGGCCACGGAGCTAGACACCCGACTCGTGATGCGGCCGCTGCGCAATACCGAGCGCGTGCTCACCAACGCTGCGGTCGAAAAGCTCCTCGAAAAGGAGCGCGAGCTCGGAGACAAGCTCGACTTCAAGGACATCATGGAAGAAGTGGTGGGCGTGTATCCCCGCATCATGAAGGAAGGCGACATGGACGCCGGAGCCTGGTCCTGCGGCATGGTCGCGGGCCTCATTCACGACATCCCGACCGTCGCCGAGCTGGTCGGGCGCATCGTGAGCGACGCCGAGGAGTTGATCTCGAAGCGCCTCGGCGGGCTGCTCGCGTAGCCTGGAACGGCGTCGAAGCCGGTTGGGGCCGGGGAGACCTACAGGTCGCTCCGGCTCCGACCCGCAGCCTTGAATGGGGGCTCCGAGAGGGACGTCGGCTCGCTGCCGCACGTTGCGGCGGAGCATCGGTTCGAGGACGCGGCCCGTTTGGCTGCAAACGCTGGCTGGCCCCTTACGCCGCTACGCCCCGCGGGCGACCAGCCAGGCCTCGATTCGCTGGCGCAGGGTCGCGGCCTCGCGACCCTCGGTGGTGGCTAGCGCTCGCAGGGCGGCCCGGGCGCGCTCGATGGCCGCGGGTCGGTTCTTGCCGATCCGCCACGTAGCGCGGGCGGCCACGAACGAGGCATCGGCACCCGCGTCCGACGAGTCCGTGAGTCGCTGAAGCATCTCGTGCGCGCGCTGCGCGAGCTCGAGCGCCGCGCGGGCGTCGTCCAGCTCGAGTTTCGCGCTGGCCAGCAACGCGAGGGCCTTGGCCAGGTCCGGGTGGTCGCCGCCGACGGCGCCTTCCCAGATGGGCACGGCCCGCTCGAGGGCCGCCACGCCTTCGTCGAGGGCCCCGGTCTCGGTGTAGATCACCGCCAGGCTGAGCAGGCCTCGCGCGGTTTCGATGTGCTCGGGGCCGAGGGCGGCCTCCTTGAGGGCCTGGGAGCGTTCGCCTACGTTCCGCGCCGGGGCGGCATCGCCCTGGCGCAGGTGCGCCAGCGCCAGATTTTCGAGAGGGATGGCCAGGCCGTGGTAGTCGGGGCCGAACGCCGTCTCGTAGATCTCGATGGCGGTGCGCGAATAGGTCGCGCTGGCGTGGTAGTCGCCGAGCTCCAGCTCCACGGCGCCGAGCCCAATGAGCGGGGTGGCTCGGTCCGGGTGGTCGGTCCCCAGCAGGGCTTCGTAGGTGGCGCTCGCTTCGGTGAAGTAGGCCCGGGCTCGCTGGTAGTCGGCCCGCTCCGTGGCCCCGGTGCCCAGGTTGCTCAAGGTTCGGGCGACCATGGGGTGCGACGAGCCGTAGGCCTGGCGAAACAGCTCCAGCGCCCGGGCAAAGTGCGTCGACATTCCATCGGGGTCGCCGGCGCGGTAGGCGAGGGCGCCGAGAGTGCGTTGGAACGGCGCGGCGATGGTCGGCGGGTTGCCGGCAGCCCGCAGGGCAAGCTCCGCGGGGCGCCGCATCTCTGCGGCTCGGGTTGGCTGCGCCTGGCGGTAGCCAACCACCCAGATGAGCTTGACCCACGCTTTGGCAATCAGCGGCGCGTCGCCCGCGTCCACCGCGTGTTCGAGCGCCCGGTCGAGGGCGGTCAGGGCGGCGTCGAAGTCGCCGACCTCGTCGGCCAGGCGTCCCGAGAGAAACGCGATGCGGGCCTGCAGGGGCGCGTAGTCGACGCCGGAGGCATCCGAGGCCAGCGAGGTGATTTGCTCCCGGGCGTCGGTGTAACGACCGGCGGCGGCCAGCGCGTTGGCGGCGTCCAGGCGCTCTTGCAGGGTTTCGACCCGCGTGCGGACTCGCGGATCTTCCGGTGGCGGGACGGCGGCGGTCAGGGCTTTTTCGTCGGCGCAGGCATCGACGGGAACCAGCTCGGCCAGTGCGGCCGCCGCGTTGTCCACGGTGGTCGCGTCGGCGGCGGCCAGCACCGAGCCGAGAGCGCCGAGCTCGGCTCGGCGGCGATCGAGGCAGCGCATGCGCAGGTCCAGCAGCATCTCCGACTGGGTGCCATCGACCCGCGTCGCGCGACACGCCTGGGTGCGCATGGCCGACCAGGACTCCGCATACCGGTCGAGCCCCGCCTCGAGGTTGGCAAAGCTGTCCGATGCGTAGCTGCGGGCCGTGGCGGCGAAGGCCTTTTGCGTCGCCGCGCTCACCTCTTGGTCCCACACGCCGGCAAGGGCCGCGGGGTCCGGCTGGCACGGCGACTCCGACCAGCGCGGCACCGCGACAGCGGCAACGACGGCCGCCGTGGCGAGCACCGCGCCGGCGCCGCGCATCCAGTTGGCGCGGGCCCCGCGGCCGCGATCGATGGCGTCGAGCAAGGCCTGCATCGACGGAAATCGATCGCCCGGGTGGGCGGACAGGCCGCGAAGCAGAATCTTGCGCAGCCATCCCGGTACCCCGGCGTCGCGCGCCGCCGGCTCGATCTTGCCCGCGAGGACCCGCATCTTGTACTTGCGGCTGCGCGACGACCCGAACGGGCGCTCGCCGTAGACGGCCTCGTAGAAAGCAACGCAGTAGCTGAACTGGTCCGAGCGCTCGGTCGTGGTGACCCCGCCGTGCTGCTCCGGCGACATATAGGCCGGGGTGCCGATGACCGCTCCGGCCATGGTAAGGGGCGTGGCCAGCATCTTCTGACCGGTGCTTACGCCGGACGGAAAGCTCTCGCTGGAGATCCCGCTTGCACCGCCAAACTGCTCGGCCGAGTCCTCATCGGTTGGTTCCCCGGTTGTTTGCGTCGTCGAGGCGCGTTCGTCTACCGAGTCCGTGACGCTCGAGGCGGGTGCGTCGGGCGTCGCCACGCGCGCGATGCCGAAGTCGGCGACCCGCACGCGTCCGTCGCGGCCGACGAGGATGTTGCCGGGCTTCACGTCGCGGTGCACGAGGCCGACGTCGTGGGCCGCCTGCAAACCGCGGCCGGCCGCCACCAGCGCGTCGATGACCTGGGCCTGGGATGGCTCGGTGTCGCGAATCCAGGCGCCGAGGGTCGAGCCCTCCACGTACTCCATGGCGATGAAGACGGCGTCTTCGAAGTGGCCGACGTCGAACACTCCGACCACGTTTGGGTGCGATAGCTGGGCCAGAGCCTGGCCCTCGCGTACCAGGCGGGCCCGCGCCACGTCGTCGCGATCCCGCTTCGCCACCGCGAGCAGCTTGATCGCGACCCGCCGGTCGAGTTCCGGGTCGTAGGCGCGATAGACCACGCCCATGCCGCCGCGGCCGAGGGTGTCGACGACGAGATAGCGCCCCACCGCCGCGCCCGGCTCGAGCTCGGGGAGCTCTTCGTGGACCAGTGACAGCAGCGACGCCATGCCGGCGGTGGCCGTGTGGCCTTGCCCGGCCACGACCTGCGCCGTTGGCGCGGTCGGCTCAACGCCGGCTTCGCTGCCGGGCCCGACGCCGGTCTCGCTGGCCGCGTCGGGCACGTCGTCGGACGGATTGCTTGGGTCGTCTTTGCGCATTACGGCCGCGCCAGCACACGACTCGGTGTGCTCGCCCCCCTCGTCTTTCAGCGTAACGGCGGGACTAGCTCCGCGCGATGTCGGCTTTGTCCGACACCGGAACCCCGGACCCGAGACTGCCGACCGAGCCGCTCAAATCGACGCGGGTGGTGAGCCCGGGTTCGCAAACTCGCCCGAATCCGGCAATCGATGTACAGGGAGAGGGTGAGAACGTTCGCGCTCGTGGCGGTGGTGGCAGTGGGTCTGATGGCGGGGCGCGGGCACGCCGCCGCGCAGACCGACAGCGAGTTCCAGATTTGGAACGCGGTTCTGTCCACCGCGAAGCTCAAGGGCGGCTCGCTCGAGCCCGCGGCCTGGTTCGATGGACACGCTCGAAAGGGCGCCGACAGCACGGTTGTGATCCTGCGGCCGGCTCTCGGCCTGCAGGCGACCCCCTGGCTGTCGGCGTGGGCCGGCTACGCCTGGGTCCCGGTGTTTCGCGGCAACGAGCGCTTCGACGAACACCGCTTCTGGCAGCAGCTCATCGCCACCCACGCCACGCCCAGCGAGCTCAAGCTGCAGTCGCGCACGCGGTTCGAGTTTCGCTTCGCCGACAGCGGTGACGACACCGGCCTGCGCATTCGAGAGTTCGTCCGCGCGGGCTGGATGAAGAAACGCTGGTCGGTCCAGCCCGTCGTTTGGGACGAGCTCTTCATCGGCCTCAACGATACCGATTGGGGGCAGTCGGCCGGCTACGATCAGAATCGACTGTTCGTCGGCGTCGCGTTGCCGACCGTGGCAACGTGGGCACGCTTCGAGGCTGGTTATTTGTTCGTGCACCTGAACCGCGACACCGATCAGGTGTTTCACGTGCTGGCGCTAAACGTCTTTTTGACCGGCAAGGTCGCCCGGTAACTTTCTCGGGCGACCGCCACCAGCAAGTGGCGCGACTCAGCGGTTCACGAGTACGTAATGCCCATCTGAAACAGATTGCCCTGATAGGGCTTGACGTACTTTTTGGTGCCCCAGTCCACGTGCCCGGAGAACTCCACCGGCGGATCTTTTTGCGCCTCGATTTCCGGGGTCAAGAAACACTGGCGATGGTGCTCGTTGATGAACAGGTCCGGGTCGGTGACGTAGGCTTCGCGATGGGTCCGCACGTGGCGGGACTTGCGACGGCCGCCGACTACGCCGATGAGGCCGCTGCTGGCCTTCTTTGCGATGTGCTCGGCGTTCGACTTCAGTGACTTGTACTCGGCGCAAATCTCGTCCGGGCTGAGATCAACCTTGTGGGAGCCAAACTTCGACGGGTTGAACTCGGTGCCGTGAGCCGAGAGGAACTTGTGAGCGAGATGCCGCACGAGGTTGGCGCTGGGACGCGCGTACTCGGTTACGTCGACGTTCACGACGTCGCCGTGATTGCCGGGGAAGGGCAAGAAGTGCACGTTCGGCGCCAGGCCCTTGGTCGGTGTGCCGGTTTGCGACTGCGGCACCAGCATCTGGAGCATGTTGCGGTCGCTCGGCTGGAAGTTGGCCCGGTCGTCGTCCATGGCCAGGGGCGCCATGTAGTTGCAGACGTTCGGCGGTATGGTGCTGATGTCGTCGGTCACCTTCGTTAAGCCGCCGGGCACCGGATCGATGGCGAAGATGTTGAGCGCGATCGTCTTCTCGTACACTTCGAACAGCTTGTTCGCCATCTTCAGGCACGTGACCGCGCCGCGACTCCAGCCGACCAGGTTGATCACGTCGGGCTTTTGCCCCAGCCCCTGCAGGTGCGTGATGAGAAACACCGCCTTGTAGACATTGTCGTCCCAACCGCTGCCGTAGATGCGCCCCGTGGTCTTCCAGTTCGAGCTTGTCTGCCCCATGAAGTCCTTCTGAAAGCCGCTGGACTTCTTTGGCCCGAAGCCAAAGAGCTTCTTTTGCTCGATCTTGGGGTTCAGCTCACTGAGCTTGGTGCCCTTCGACGTGCCAAAGATCGGGTTGTTCTTGCCGGGGTGGGAGTGTGGCACCGACTTGATCGGGTTGGTTTCCGATTCGTCCGGGTCCACTTCGTCCGAGCCTGGCCCCTCGCAGATGAGAAAGGTCGGGTTCGAATTCTTTAGCTCCCAGGGCAGAGGGTTTTCCTCCGACGGTTCCTCGGTCTGCTCGAGGACGGCCTCGGTCCCGCGACATGCCATGGACAAAATCGAGATGGTCTCGTTTTCGTCTTTGTGCCGGTGAAAGTCGGTACCGTGGTTGAAAATGGTGAAGACCCTGGCCATGGTCGGATGCTAACGCAGGACCCGTGCCAGCGGCTCGCCCTTGCAGCCGAAGTAGTTGCGGGCGGTCTCGGCGACACGCCTGTGCCAGCGCCGTGGCACAGGCCACTCCCGTGCCGCTAGTCGTTGCCGCGGGCGGAGTCGAGCTGCCGCGCCCAGTCCAGACGCGCCCGCCGGGCGAAAAGGAACGCGATGTCGTCCTGTTGTTGCTCGGCTTCGCGATGTGACTCCAGGCTCGCGAGAACGAGATCGCGCGCGTCGGTCAGCGGGAGCGATGCGGCGCTGCGCAGCAGGTTGGGCAAGCGCCGCCGGCCGAACTCGAAGCCCCTTGCATCCCGAGCTTCGATTACGCCATCGGTGCACATGAACAGGCCGTCGTTCGCTTCTAGCTCCACGACGGCTTCCTCGTAGCGGCCCGGTGGGTCGCCCAGCACCGGCCCCCGCACCGGGATGGTTTCGATTCGGCCGCAGCGGCGAAGCACGTACGGCAGCGGATGCCCCGCGCTCGCGCACAAGGCCTGGCCACCCGGGTACACGATCACGACCGCGCAGGTCATGTTCACCCGGTCCCGCCCGAGCTCGCGAACCGCCCGACTCATGATGTGCAGCACGTTGGCCGGCGAAACCCGATGCTCGGGCAGCAACGACGACGCGATGCCGAGCCCACCACGCGCCGCCGACACGACCAGAGCGGCGTCCATTCCCGCACCAATGGCGTCGCCGATGGCAAGCAGCACGCCGCCGTCGCGAAGCCGTCTCGCGTCCCAGAAATCACCGCCGCACAGCCCCGCGGTTTCGAGACAGCCGGCGATCTCCATGTCGTTGGCGCGCAGACGATGGGTTGGCGGCGCCCAGGACCGCTGCAGCTCCGCGGCGCGCAACAGATTTCGCCGCTGGCGTTCGGCCCGCAGGCTTTCGCGACACAGCAGGTGGGCAACTCGCTCGGTGTCGTCGAGGCCGCCGCTTCGGCGATGCTCGAGAAGGTCGGTCGCTTCAGCGACGAGGGCCGGCAGTGTTCGGCCCGTTCGCAGGCCTTCACTAATCAGTTTAAACAGTGCGTCGACAAACGCGTGTCCATGCACGCTTGTCGAGTCGCCAGGCTCGTACTCCGAATGCGGGTCGTTGGTGTCGGCACGCGAATACATGAAACATCCCCTCTGGTGAGTTCAAGCTGTGCAAGGCTCGAGCCACTCGCACGCGTCGCGAGCAGCCGGTCCGCAAGCGCCTCGGAGCCTTCTTGCGGAGACTGGTCCCCCACCACGGGTATAGTTGCCCCCTGACCGAATGGCAATCTTGCATCGTCTTGCCTCGCCTGCGCGCGGGCCCAGGTCGGTCTGACCAGGCGAGTCGGACGATGCGCGCAGACCCGCATTAAGGCCCTTCTAAGCGAATCGACGCCGCTAGAGAGAAAAAAGAAGAAGGCGTTTTGACGTCTCTAGTGTGGAATTGTCGAAAGCGGACAACGCTTATCGCTGTTCGACGAAACGGGGGGACAGGCGGTCGGCAACTGGCTGGTTCATCGAACGATTGCATCGCTCGACGTCGTGTCCGAAACCGACAGTGCGGTCATTTGTCCGCAGTGCGAGCGTTACAGCGGGCGCGGTCGGCGGTAGCCGCGGCGGTTTCGCCCCAGCTACGGCGCGTCGTCACTGCAGCAGCGAAAGCCCACCGTCGACACCACCGCGTTGACGGGCAAGCGAGACGCGTCGAAGTCGCACGTCGCCCCGTTGGCCGGGGTGTTGTGGGCGCCTCCGCGCAGCACCGCGATGTCTACCGGGGTGGGGCCTCCGGTCACGCCGCGAATGTCGTCGGTCCACTCTTTCACGTTTCCCGACAGATCAAACACGCCGTCGTCGGACTCGCAGGCGGTCGCGACGCCGCCGGGAACAGCGACGTCGTCGTCGGCGCCGCCGGGGACGCCGTCGAACGGCTCGGCGTTGCACGCGTCGGCGTCGAAGGAGTTGCCGTAGGGATAAGTGGTGTCACCGGCGCCACGACAGGCCGCCGTGTACTCGGCGGCCGTGCACAGGCGCTTGCCGGAGGCCGCGCACGCGGCCGCCGCCGTGGCAAATGTGGCCCCCATCCAGGGCAGTCGGCCGGCCGCGCTGCAGCTGCGGGCTGCCGACGCCCCCTGGTCGAGAGCGCTGGCATCCGGCCGGGAAGCCTCGTAGCGGTAGATGAAGAAGTCGAGCCCGCCGCGGTCGATGCGGACCATGTCGTCGACCACGCGATCCGCGCCATCGGGGTTATCGACGATGCCATCGCAGTTGTCGTCGAGCCCGTTGCAGACCTCGAGCGTCGCCGTACCCGTCGGATCCGGGGCGACCGAGAGGTCGCAGATGGTCTGGGACGGGTCTCCAGGGTCGCAAGCCCGCACGCCGCCATCTCGACAGATGCCCAGGGCGCCGTTGTCGCATTCCTGCCCCAGGTCCGCGAACGGGTCATCGGCGACCCCGTCGCAATCGCCGTCGTTGCCGTCGCACAACGTCTCTTGCAGGACGATGCCGTTTGGCACCGACGGCTCGAACTCCACGCTGGGTGGGTAGTCGCAGTACCAGGTGGTGACGCCTCCGCGCTCTTCGCAGATCATCGAGACGCCGGCGCACGGGGTGCCCGGGGTGTTGCGACACTGGTCCGCAGGCGGGGGCGGAAGCTCGGTGACTTCGTCTATCTCACCGTCGCAGTCGTCATCGACGCCGTTGCAGTCCTCGGACTGCGTTGGAAAGACCGGACACAGGTACTCGCAGCCGTCGATCGTGGGGTCCAGGTCGACGAAGCCGGGTTGACACCGCACGAACGTGCACTCGCCGTCGGTGCACTCTTCGATGGCGCCGAGCGCGGTGCAGCGATTGCCGCACACGCCGCAGTTGGCGTCGTCCGTCTGCAGGTCGAAGTCGTTGTCGACGATGCCGTCGCAGTCGTTGTCGATACCGTCGCAGGTATCGTCCGGCCCGGACGGGACGCACACCGGCGCCGCGTCGGGGATTCCAGTGCCGCCGCCACCGGTGCCACCGCCCGTGCCGTCGCCGGTGCCGTCCACCGAGGCGTCGGGGCCGGCGACCGCGTTGCCCGAGATCGTGAACGGGTTGATGTCGCACCCCGCACAGGCGAGGGCCGCGGCGACCCACAGGACCCGGGCGCGCATTAGCGGGCACCTCCCGAGGTCCGCCGCCGTCGCCACAGAAACAACGCCAGCAGGAGCCAGGGAGGGGCTGATGCCGTAGGCGACCGGGCCGTGGCGCATCCTCCGCCGCCCGCCGCTACCTGGAACGAGGGCTCGACCTCGGCGTCGCTTTGGCAGCGGGCCTCGCCGTCCGGGAGGGCAACGCAGCTGCGCCCGGCGGAGCACTGCACCCGGGTGCAGGGGTCGTTGACGCATTCGCCGGCGACGCACACCTCGCCCAGGCTGCAGCGAACGGGCTCGCAGGGGTCCGCCGTGCAGATGCCGTCTGCGCACACCTCGTTGGAGCGGCACGTGACGTCGCCGCAGGGGTCGTCGACGCAGTCTCCTTCGAGGTTGCAGAGCTGGCCGGCGGGGCATCCGTCGTCGTCGCAGTTGTCGCGGCACTCGCCGTTGACGCAGCTCTGGCCGTCGTTGCAGTCGACGGTGTCGCAGGGGTCGGCGACGCACTGGCGGTCGAAGCAGACCTGGCCTTGCGGACAGCCGATCACCGTGCAGTCCAGGCACTCTCCGCGACGGCACACCTCGTTTGAGTCGCAGGTAACGCCGTCGCACAGGTCGACACAGACGTCATCGATGCACGACTCGTTGGGTTGGCAGTTCACGCACGGGTCGGGCACGCAGAATTGCCCGTCCTCGGTGTCTACGCAGGTGAAGCCCACGGGACAGGCAAACTCGCCGCCGCTGCAGGGGATGCGACAGGCGCCCTCAACGCACGACGTCTCGGCGGGACACATGGCCATGTTGTCCCCGACGCCGTCGCAGTCGTCGTCGAGGCCGTTGCAAATCTCGTCGGCGGGCTCGACGGCACCAACGCACACGATCTCACCGCCGATGCACGCGTTGACTCCGAACTCGCACTGCCCCACGTCGGTCGTGCCGCACTCGGTCCCGATGGCCGGGTCGTCCTCGTCGATGGCGCCGTTGCAGTTGTTGTCGATGCCGTCGCACACTTCCTCGCCCGTGGGTGTGCAGTCGGGGATGCAGCTGAGACCTTCGTCGATAAGGCCGTTGCAGTTGTTGTCGATGCCGTCGCACACTTCGGCTTGAGGCGCCTCGCCGGGGTCGGTGATGACGCACTCGGTGCCATCGCCAGCCGCCGTGCACTCGATTTCGCCGGTGCCCAGACACACGCCCGATTCGCCGTCGTCACACGGATCGCCGAGGTCTGGAAAGTCTTCATCGATGGCCGAATCGCAGTCGTCGTCGAGGCCGTTGCATTCTTCGAACACGATCGAGCCGCCCACGATCTCGGCCAGGGCATTGGCGAGCTCGTCCTCGTCGCCGACCAGGAACGCGTTGCGCGTGCCGCCGGAACCAGCCTGGGCGATCGCGTTGAGTTCGGCGGTCTCCGACGCAAGGACGCTAAAGCCAACCACGAACGTCTCAACACCGGCGGCAAACAGGTCGGCAGCCGCGGTGACCGGATCGCCCTCGCAGCTCTCGGCTCCGTCGGTGAGCAAGATAACGCCGTAGCTGCGGCAGGCGTTCGCCGCGTCGCACGCCACGATGGGTTCGAGAAACGCCTGCGCGGCCTGGAGCGAGCCCGCCAGAGGGGTCGGCCCCGTGCCTCGCAGCTCGCAGTCACCGCCGCTGGCGAAGTCGCAGAAGTCACCGGGCGTGGTGTCGTTGATGAAATTGGTTTCGTCGTGGTCGAGCCAGCTGAGCAGCTGGTTGACGTCAGCGCCGAACCCGACCAGGAAATCGGCCCCGCGCCTGGGTGGACCGCACGACCCGGCGTAGTTGATGCACTCGTCGCCGGCGGTGGACACCATGTTCACGGCGATCGGGCCCGACGCTCCCCGGTCGAGAGTGCAGGCTGGCGTCGCGGCGGGGGCGGTGTTGTCGATGGGGTCGTCGTACGAGCAGCAAATGCCGGCGCATTCGAACCAGTGAGCGAGCTGGCAGCTCCGATCGACGGACTGGTCCTGGTAGTAGCGGCCGAGCGCGAAATCGATCTCGGGGTAGGCCGCGATCACGGTGGAAAGCGCTTCTTTGGCCTGGAAGAGCTTCGAGTCGTTGCCCGCGATGCCGTCGCCGTTCATGTCGGCACCGACATGCCCAACGGAGCCGTCGCCAAAGGTTGGGGCGCCGGACACGTCCGTGAGCATGGAGCCCGAGGTGTCGAGGACCACGGCGAATCGCGCGCGGGTGTCGGTCACGGGGTCGATGCAACCGGGAACGTCGGGCGGGCAGGTCTGCGGAATCCCGCCGACGCAGGACGGCAAACCGCACGCCAAAAGCGGCAGGCCCTCGTCGATTTCGCCGTCGAAGTCGTTGTCGAAGCCGTCGCAGAACTCGCCGACGTAGCCGCCGTCGACCTGAAGCTCGCCCGCGCCGCCGCCGGCCTCGCCCTGGCAGATTGTGCACGTGCCGCCGACAGCGCCGTTGACGTCAAAGGTCGACGTAAACGAAAGATCGGAAACCACGGACAAAACGGCGATGATGCCGCCGCCACCGCCACCGCCACAGTCGTCGCACGTGCCGCCCTGCTGCGCGGGCGCGCCGCATTCACCGGTGGGATCGCCAGCCAGTCCCTGGGTGTCGCCTCCGAGGCCGCCGGCTGCGGATACACGAGCCCCGTCGCCGGTCTGAACGGTGAGCCCGGCGATCACAATGGACCCGCCCGCGCCGCCGCCGGCGGAGTCGTTGCCCGTGCCGCAACCCCGACGTCCGTTGGCGTCGATGGTGCCGTCGATGGTGACCGTGCCGGCGCCGGTCACGGCCGCCAGAACGATGCGGCCGCCGCCCGGGCCGGCGACATTGGGCTGGGTGCCGAAGCCGTCGCCGTCACGGCAGCCTTTGTCGCCACCGGCGGCGCCGAACTCGACCTCGTAGATCGAGTGGGTGAAGGGCACACCGGCCACCGACACCAGCCCGTCGAAGTCGCGGCAGTCGCTGCGATCGGTGCAGGATGAACCGTCGCCGGCGAGGGTGTTGCCGCAGTCTTCGGAGAACTCGTCGGGGAACTGGCAGCTGTCGGCGGGGTCGACGACGAAGCAGTCCTTGGTGCCGCGTCCACCGGCGCCGAAGTGAGCGCCGCCGCCGCCCGAGTCGCGGACCGAACAGCCGCCTTGCCCGCCGGAAAGCGGTGAGGCCGCCGGCGCGCCGCCGTCGCCGCAGCGAACCGTCTGATAGCCGGACCCCCGGGCGACGATGCTCGACGTCGCGTCGACGAATATCGTATCCGCACGCAGCTCGAGATTGCCGGAGTTAATGCGGTCGATGCCGTCGAACGGGTCGACCGTAATGACGCCGCCGTTGATAATGCGCACGGCGTCGAATGTGTGCACGCCGGCCAGCTCGCACGCGAGGCCGTCGACCACCAGGTCGCTGCCCGACGTATCGCACGGTGCCGATAGCGCTGTCCCGGGCGTGAATGCGCATGCCACTGCGCAGGCGACGCCGACGAATCCCCCGAATCGTCTCACGTCGGCATTGTATAGCGTTCCCGCGATGGGGGACGTGACGGATTGGCGTCGGCGCGCATCGGGGGCCCAGCGAGCGCCGGTCGCAACCGGCCGCGGCGAGAGCGCAGCGACGATATGCGTTGCGGTGCGTGCATGCGCACACGTACCCCGGATAGGGACTACCGCAGGAGCTCGGCGAGTCGGCTTTCGAGGTCCGCCATCGAGAACGGCTTGGCCAGAAACCCGATGGGCGCGCCTGGAGGCACGGTCACGCGCTGATCGAGGTTGGTGTGGCCGCTCGCCAACAGCACTGGCAGCCGCGGGTGCGACTGTCGAACCATCTCGAGGAGTCCGGCGCCCGGTGTGCCCGGCATCGTGAGATCGAGGACGAGCACGTCGGGTACGCGCGCGGCCAGGCTTTCGTCGAGGCCGCGACCGCTCTCGAGCTCGTCGACGGAAAAGCCGTGAAGCTCGAGCATTCGGCGCAGAACGCGCCGGACCATCTTTTCGTCGTCGACCACCAGCGCGTGGCGCCCTTCGCCGAGCCGCTGCACGTCCTCGTTCGTTGCCGCGCTGGGCGCCGGCTGTTGCGTTGTCGCCGGCAGCCCAAGCTCGAATCGCGCTCCTTTGCCGGGCGCACTCTCGACCCGAATGAACCCGCCGTGGGCGCGAACCATGCCCCGGACCGCGGCCAGTCCGAGCCCGTGCCCTTCCGTCTTGGTGGTAAAGAACGGCTCGAAGATGCGGCGTCGCATGGCGTCGTCCATGCCGCGCCCGGTGTCGCTGACGGCGATCGTCGCGTAGTCGCCGGGCTGGCCGGTTGAGCCGAGCTTGCCGAGATCTCCCGCCGACATGCGGCGCGCTCCGGTCGTGACCTCGATGCGGCCGCCGTCGCCAACGGCGTCGTTGGCGTTCGTCAACAGGTTGAGCACCACCTGGCGAAGCTGTGTGCCATCGGCCTCGACGGGGGGCGCATCTCCTCGGGTGAAGGTCAACTCGGCTTTGATGAGCGAGCCCCGCGTGAGACGAATGAGTTCTCCGACCACGTTGCCGGGGTCCAGGACCTCGAGAACGATCGCCCCGCGGCCCGCGTAGGCCATTAGCTGGCGGGTCAGGTCTCTCGCGCGAACGGCGCTGTCTGTGATGGTCCCCAGCAGCTCGTCGAGTTCCGCGGGCGCATGCAGCCGGTGCCGCGCGGTGTCCGCCGCGCTGAGAACGCCGACCAGCAGGTTGTTGAAGTCGTGGGCAATGCCGCCGGCGAGCAGTCCCAGCGCCTCCAGGCGCGCCGACTCTTCGAGCCGGGCCTGCGCCTTGCGACGCTCTTGCTCGGCCTCGACCTCGCTGGTGATGTCGCCAATGGAGCCGGCCATGCGGACCCGGCCGTCCGGGGTGCGCGACGCCTTGGCGCGAGCTCGAAACCAGCGCCAGCCGTGGGTCGCGTGGCGCATTCGGTAGCGGGTGTCGTAGGGCTCGCCCCGCTCCACGTGGGCCGTCACCGCCTGGTCGACGCCGGCCAGATCGTCCGGGTGAACCAGGGCCGCCCAGCCGTCGACGTTGGGCGGAATATCGCCCGGGTCCACGCCGAGCAGTTCGGCGAAGCGCGGGCCGAACCAGGCGGCCTTGGTGTCGACATCGACGTCCCACAGGCCCTCGCTCGTCCCGGCGAGAGCATAGGCCAGGCGCTCCTCGCTGGCGGCGAGAGCCTGACGCGCCTCCTGCAGCGCGGTGACGTCGACGAACGTCACCACCACGGCGGACAACTCGCCGTCTTCGAACACGGGTTGTGCGGAGAGCTTGCCCCAGGTCGGCTTCGTCGCGCCGGCGTGGGTAAGTCCGACGATGTAGTCGTCGACCCGCTGGCGCGACTGCAGGGCCAGAACAACCGGGTACCGTTCCAGGGGCAGGTCGACCAGGTGTTCGTCGAACAGCCGAAACGACGGGTCGGCGGCCAGCTTTCCGGTAAGTTCGTCGCGCGATATGCCGAGCAGGCGCGCCGCCTCGGCGTTGGTCCACACGATCGACGTATCCGGCGCGTGAATGACGATGGCCGCGTCGCTGTGCTCCGCGCCGTACAGGTTCCAGCGTTCGAGCTCGCGCCTACTCATCGAAAACAAACGTAACAGCCGAACCGGGGCGATCGGGTCTCGCGGGAGTGTGAACCAGCAATGGCGTGCCTCGGTTCGAGTTGTCCGTCGCGGCCGCCGGCGGCGATCGGCGGACGTTTGCGCCGACAGCGCTGCCGCTCTTTAAGCATGGCCTGCGGCGCCAACGGGCAGCGGGCCCCGTCGGACCACGGTGCGGCTCAGTGGACGAGTGCCGTTGTCGGGTTGGCCGAGTACCAGCCAAACCAGAATGCGTTGTGGCTCGGCAGGCGCGCTTTGGTCTGGCCACCTGGCCCGGACAAGGCCGCTTCGGACACGGTCCACTGACGTCCTTGCCCATCGATGACCGAGCGTTTTTCGATCCGGGTGAACTCCAGGTCACCCCGGTCGTACACGCGGTGGGCTCCGGCGGCGTCCGTGAGCACGACGTAGCTCACCTCACCCAGCCGGCTCTGATACAGCCGATTCTTCTTCAGAAAGCCCGACGCAATGGCCGTCGGCCGCGCGGTTTTGCCGCCGAACCGAAGGGCCAGGACTTCGTCTTTGTTTTTGAGCCGACGGTCGAGCGTGGGGACTGAAAACATGAGCCGGTCGGTGGCGAAATAGTCTCGGTAGGCCACGCCTTCGCCGTAGTCGCGCCGGTGACCGGTCTCGAGCGACAGCACGGCGGTTTCCGGATGTTGCGCTCTCCATTGGCCCCACGTGGTCGTAACCACGGACAGGGGCTCGAGCGCGATCCCCTTGCCGACGAGAGGCCCGACGACCGGACGCCCGTCGAGGGTGGACCAAAGGGATTCAGTGGCGTGGTCGTACATGAGCTTGTTCGAGCGATAGAGAAATCCGCTTGTGCCCAGCTCGTGTCGCACGCCGGCGTGTTCGGTGCGGTACAGGATCATCGAGCCGCACAAGGTGCAGTAGACGCCGGCCACCGGCTGACCGCCCACGGTGTCCTTGAACATCTCATGCCAGGCGAGCACCCGCTTGGGGTACGCCCGGGCGTCGCCGTCGATCTCGATGCCGAAGACGATGTCGGTATCGGCCAGGTAGGTCGCGCGAGCGGCCGCGACCATGTCGGGGCCGTCGAGGGGGGGAATGCCGTCGCGCAGTACGCCGCCCCAGCGGATCTCGTCGAGCCGAATCAGTGCGTGGTCCGTGTGGTCGTCGAAGTAGGCGCCGAAGCGCGGGTCGATGGTGGAGTAGACGTTTCGTTTGAACTCGGCGTAGCGGGGGTGAGTGCCGAGGGCCGGCTGGTTCCAGGCCCAGCGAAACAGCACGTCCCAGTCCCCTTTGGCGTCGACTCCCGTCTTTTCTTCGAGCAGCTGCACGACCTCGCGCACGCGATGGCCGCTGCGCGTCAGGCGCGCGGACTCCAGCATCATGACCGTGTACTCGTCGCGCCAGTGGTCGGCGATTCGCCGAAGCGCCTGCTCGAACCGGTCCGGGTCTTCCGACTGGAGCGAATAGAACGCGTCGAGCGGGAGGCGAGCCCCGCGGTCGGCGGTCCGCGGTGGGTCGGCCTGTTGCGGTTCGGAGCGAACGCCTCCGCAGCCCGCGATCACCAAGACAACCAGAGCCAGTTTCGACGTTCGCAACCCCACGAGTTACTGGTAGCGCCCAACGAGCGGTGCGGCCAACGATGCACCAATTCGAGGGGGCAGACCCCAGATGGGACGACTCACGCCTCGATCCGGGAATAGTCCGGCTCGTGGGGGCGGTTGCCCGACGGAATGGGTTGGAACAAGTTTGCGTGCCTGGTTGCAATGGCACTCGCGGCAGCTGCCTGCAGCCGGACCGGCGACCCGGGAACCGCGACGCCAGTCGCGCCGACGGGCGGGCTCTGGGCCGAGTACCGGTCGGGAGGCTCGCCAACCGTGGTGTTCATCAGCGGCAACGGAAACGACCACACGGTTTGGGCCGACCTGGAGGCTCGAGTGCGGGAACTCGGGTACGGCACGGTTGTGTACGACCGCGCCGGCCTCGGGCAAAGCCCGCTCTTCTCGCTGCCGTACACCATTGACGCCGAGGCCGACGCCCTGGCCAAAACCCTGGCGCAACGACGGGTAGCCGAGCCCGTTGTTCTGGTGGCTCACTCGTACGGCGGGCTCATCGCGGCGTTGTTCGCGGAAGGCAACTCGACGGTGGCCGCGATCGTTCTGGTCGATGCCGTGGTGCCCAACGAGCTCGGTGCACCGGTGGTCGACGACATCCTGCGGACGTATCGCCCCCAATACGAGGAGGTTCGACGAGTGGCGCCGCGCCTGGCCAAGGCCGTGATTCCGGTCGTGGAAGGGTTCCCGGCGACCGCACGTCGGATGGAGCGGGTGGAGATCGACCCGGAGGTTCCCCTGATCTTCGTAGCCGCAGAAAAGCGAGACGCCAAATCCGACGCGGCGAACCGCTACGTCGAGCAGCGCCGCCGCGAGTTCATCGCGGCCTCCGCGCGGCGCGAGTACGTCGTCGCCAAAGGCAGCGGACACAACGTGATGCAGGACCACCCCGATGAGGTGATGGCGGCCATTCGCCGGGCTCTGGATGCCGCCGAGGTCGGCGCGAGACGGTCGCGGTAGCCGTTGCTGACCGGGCGGGGACTGGTACATTCCGAGCATGCCCGAACACGACGACTCGGCCGAGTCGCGACGGAAGGCGCTGCAGCAAGCCGTCGACGACCACATGATTCGCTACTGCGGTGGGTTCGTGAGCGGCTTTATCGAGCGGGCGGAAGGTGCCTTCGTCTACGACGACAGCGGCCGCGCCATCGTCGACTTCACGTCCGGGCAAATGTGCTCCACCCTCGGCCACAATCACCCGGCCGTCGTCGCCGCCGTGCGCAAGAGCTGTGACCGCGCGCTGCATCTGTTCTCGGGCATGCTGGCCCCGGAAGTCGTCGAGCTGTGTCGCGAGCTGGCGGCGCTGTTGCCGCCCACGCTGCAGAAGGTGATGCTGCTCAACACCGGCAGCGAAGTGAATGAGCTCGCCCTTCGCATGGCAAAGCTCGCTACAGGCAAGTTCGAGGTCGTCGGCCTTTCAAGCTCGTTTCACGGCTTTACGGGTGGGGCGGCGAGCGCCACGTACGCGGTCGGGCGGCGCGGCACCGGCCCCGTGATGCCGGGCCAACACTCGATCCCGGCGCCGAACGCCTACCGGTGTCCGATTCGCCACTGCGTCGATCGGTGTGACTTGACCTGCCTGGAAGTGGGCATGGAGCAGGTCGACGCCCGCAGTGTTGGCTCGCTGGCGGCCGTGGTCGCCGAGCCCATCCTGTCCACGGGCGGCGTGATCGTGCCGCCGAAGGGATACTTCCCTCGGCTGCTGGAGCTGTGCCGAGCGCGCGAAATGCTGCTGATCCTGGACGAAGCCCAGACGGCCCTCGGCAGGGTGGGCGCGATGTTTGCGTTCGAACAAGACGAGGCAGTTCCGGACTTCGTTTGCCTGTCCAAAACCCTGGGCGGCGGCTTGCCGCTGGCGGCGACCGTCACGGGCGCCGAGATTGAAGAGAGATGCCTGGCCGCCGGTTTCGTTCACGTCACGTCGCACGCGAGCGATCCCATGCCCGCTCTGGTTGGCCTGGCCGTTCTCGAGACCATTGCCCGGGAGCGACTCAGCGAGCGGGCGCGCGCGGCCGGACAGCGCCTCGAGGCGGGTCTGCGCGAGCTGCAGCAACGCCACAGCGTTATCGGTGATGTTCGCGGGCGCGGCCTGCTTTGGGGCGTCGAGATCGTGCACGACCGGCACACGCGGGAACCCGCCGGCGAGCTCGGCGCCGCGATCACCCGGCGGGCCATGGAGCTCGGCCTGTCGATGAACATCGTCAGCCAAAAGGGGCTGTCGAGCGTTTGGCGCATCGCCCCGCCACTCACCATCGACGACGAGACTCTCGACCTGGGCCTGGAGATCCTCGACCAGGCCGTTCGCGATTCGCTGAACGAAGGCGGGGCGGGCTCGGCTCCGTAGCTCTCGCGATCTCAACTCGCGGCTTCGCCGCCACCCGACCGAACGAGTGGCGGCGAAAGCGCAGGGTTAGACGCCGTAGTAGAACTCTTCGCGCACGACCTTGCCGCCGGCGACCGTGTAGATGCCCACTTCGCGCATGGCCTGCCGCTTGTTGTCGGCTTTCGACGTCACGTCGTAGTCGAGGTACAGGGCGAAGCGGTCATCGCCGTGGGGGAAGGGCCCCAGCACGTCGGCCCGGTGAACCTCGTGGTTGTCCATCCACCAGGTGTTCTTGCCGAGGATGGCCTCTTTGCCCTCGGCCTGGCGTCCGTTGGGGCCCTCCATGGCCTCGACACTGACAACCGCGTCGTCGTAGAGGTCGCGAATAGCCTCCAGGCTCTTACCCGCTTTGATGAGTTGGACTAGCTGGCTTCCGACTGTGTTTGCGTTCGACATCGTGTGCTCCTTGGGAGTGGTGATTGCGAAAAACACTCTGCCAAAGCCCCTATGGGGCTCCAAGGGCGATTCGACCCGAACGCCGAAAGACTGACACAAACCTGACATGCAGGTGTCAGGAGATCGAGGTGGGTGACCAAAACGGGCAGGGGGCTCGCGCCACAGCACGGGCAAGGCGCCCCTGGCCAGGTTGGCAAGAACGTCGGCCGGGCTCGCGGAGCGAGCGATTCGCAACCGATGTCTTGGCCCGGAATTGAGCCCAAACGAGTTCGCCCCTTTCGCCGCGCAGCTGGGCGGGCGAAAGGGGCGACAAAGGCTCGGCGCAGACGCCGTTAGGCGCTGTAGTAGAAGCGCTCGTGGGCGACCTTGCCGTCCTTCCATTGCCGGGCGGCAATCTGCTCCATTCGCACCCGGTTGCCGTCCTTGAAGGTCACGTCCATGACCCACTCGGACAGCGATCGGTCGCCATCGACGGCCGAGGTCTTGAGTTCGACCGCGTGAACCTGCTCGAGGGAATTCACGAACTGCTCCTCGTAGGCGCGGTTCGCCGCCTTGCCCTCGCGGGTTCCGGTGGGCTCGGTCATGACGACATCGTCGGCGTAGTACGTGTCGAAGGCGCCGAGAATGTCGCCGGCGAGGATTTGCTCGTTGAGCTGCTTGTCGAGGGTAGCTACGTCGCTCATGGGTTCGCTCCGTATCGGCGCTCCGCGGCGCCAGCAAAGGATGGGTTGGCCACGACGACGGCGAAAACCCGCGTCGTCGTCCTGCAAGTGCAAGGTAGGGCGCGGGACGCCCGGAAACCATCCCCTCAAACGAAGCTCATTGTTTCCTCATGGAAACTATGGCCCGGCCCGGAGGGCTGGAGTTCCTAATTGGCCTCGAGGATGAGCAACCCGGCGTTGATGTCGCTCACCAGGATCGTTCCGCTGTCGAAGAACGGGTAGACGCTCCAGGCGCCGTCGAAGAACCCCGCGCCGCGACCGTCGGCCGTATCGTCGGATACGTACGCGTCGAAGTAGGCAGTTTCGACCATGCCCTCGACCGTAATGATCCCCGTGTCGGGGTTCTGGTTGAGGTCGACGACGCGCAGTCCGCTGGTGTAGTTGGCCATGTAGAGTCTGTCGTCCATGACGTAGGCATCGTGGCCGATCGCGTTGCTCGGGTTGAGGAAGTCTCCGAGCTCGATGGGGTTCTCGAGGTTCTCGAGGTCGAACACGACCGTGCGGGTGCTGCCGAAGATGCGCTCGTCGCTCTCGTCGTTGAGAAAGAAGTAGCGGTGGTCTTCGGACAGCCAGCCCTGGTGGGACGTGCGCGTGGAGCGGTAGTTGATGCGAGAGAGCTGCTCGACCGCGTCTTTGTTCGTAATGTCCGCGATCCCCAGGCCCGCCGAGTAGTCGCACGACAGGCAGATTTCGCGCCCGGTGAAACGCGTGTCCGGCCCGTCGTACGTCACGCACTGCAGGTCGTGGGTTTGAACATTGCGGGGGTACGACTGCCCCGGCTGGGTGACCGCGGGGGTGCCGCCCGAGAAGCAGCCAGCGTACGTGGGCAGCAGCGGCTCGCTGATGTCGACCATGAAGAGGCCGCCCGAGCACAGGTTCGGGAAACTGCCGTTGTCGGCGCCCACGATGATGGCGTAGCCGGACTCTTCGTCGACGTCGATGTTGTGGGCGTTGCCGAACTCGTCGAAGTGCGCATCGGGCTCCACCGGCACCGGCGTATCGCCGTCGAATCCACGCAGTTCTGTCAGGTCGAACACCTGCAGTCCGTGGCCGTTCGCTTCGCTCACGATGAACGCGTGGTTCTTGTAGACCTTCATGTCGCGCCAGTAGCTCTGGCTGGTCTGGGTGTCCATGGTGGCTGCGACGCGCGGATTGCGCGGGTCGGATACGTCGACGAACGCCGTGCCGAACTGGGTCCCCATGATGGCCCACTCCTTGCCCGTCTCCGGATCGGTCCAGCCCCACATGTCGTTGCCGATCACGTCGGGGTAGCCGAGCTCCGCCAGCGTCACGTTGGACAGGATCGACACGCCGCGCGCGGCCGGCTCCACGAACTCGGTCGCCCGGGTCCGTCGGTCGGTGAGATCACCCAGGGTTCCTACGAACTCGACCTGCTGGTCCCCGAGCGAGGCCGCGCTGCCTTTGAACGCGACGTAGCCGGTGCGGATGAGCAGGTTGTCGTCGTCGATGGCAAAGAACTTGGACGTGACGCCCGGCCCCGTGGCGGCGATGTCAATGTCGCCGGTGGCGCCCGCCATCAAACGGTATCGAATCGGAACGTCCGCGGCGATCCCGATGCCGGAGCGATCGCGCATGCCGATTCCCCCCGCCGGGCGCTGGCGGCGAAACGGTCGCGGGCGCGCGATGGCAATGGCCGGGGCAGGCGCCCCCTGCACGACCTGCACGCGCATCGTCCAGCTGTTGAAGCGCCCGCCATCCCCGCGCGAGCCATCGCTGACCACCAGTCGCCACTGGCCAGCCAGCGTCTCGCCGTAGGCGAAGCGCAGCGGCGTGAGGGGCTGGTACGCGTCCTGGTCATAGGCCTCACCCGCGTCGTCACCGTTGGGCAGAACGTCGTCCTGGATGTCGGCTACGGCTTCGTCAGAGAGCGCGAGCTTGACGTTCGCGGCGGTCGAGCTCGGGCGCGTCACGAGATCCAGTACCAGGCTCGACTCGAGATGCTGCAGGTAGATGTCGAGCTCGGCCACCCGCGAGTGGTCGATGTCGACATCGAGCTCCAGGCCGACCACGAAGCCGGCGTCTTTGATGTCGATGGTGCTCACGACCGTTTCGTCGTCGAACGGCTCGTCGGGGGTTGCGGTGTACACGAACTCCATCGGTACTTCGGGTTCCGGTTCGGGGTCGCCGTCGCCGTCGCCCGTTGTGTCGCCGTCGCCGTCGCCGGTGGTATCGCCATCGCCTCCGGTGGTGTCGCCGTCACCATCGCCGTCGCCGGTCGTGTCCGCATCGCCATCGCCCCCGGTGGTGTCGCCCGTTCCGTCGGAGGGCGTCGGCTGGTCGCCGCGGCTGTCCTCTTCGCCACAGGCGGCTCCCATCAGGAGCACGCCGGTCAACACGAGTCGCAGAGTCCGAGTCACGGACGAGACCATACGGGGCGAGACTCGATCGCGATGCAAAAACTCTGAAGAAGATCCAAAAAAGAAGAACGCGCGGTGAACGAAAACTTCGCACGTTCGTCAACGAGCGAAAGAACCTGAGGCGCGGCGTTCGCAGCGGTGTCGTGACGTGTCAGTGCGGGTCTTGAAAGTGCGAACTCAACACCGCGATCGGTTAGCCGCGTGCACGAATTTCCGGTTTTGCCCGCGCGTGCAGGAAAGCCGATAGCGGCGCCGCGACGTCCTTCTTCGAACAGATTCACGGGAACGGATCACTGGGTGCGCGGGGCTCTGCCCGGCGCCAGCATGAAGGCCATCTTGTCCGGCCGCGCCACGCCCAGCGCGCGAATCTGGTCGTCCACGGCTCGCAGCTGGTCGCTCGCATCGGCCGCGCCCGACAACTCGACAACGCGGCGGGACATCACCAGTGCGCACAAGGCGGAGCCCAACTCTTCGAACCGCTCTTTCGCATCCCGCGCCAACAAGAAAGCCTGTGCCGCGTCTCCCTTCGCCAGTGCGAGCGAACTGCGCAGTGCGGTCCCCATCGCAACCGCCAGCGGCGTGTCCCGCTGTCGAACGAGCCAGCGCGCCTGCGCCCGCGCGGCCCGAAGCAGTCGGCCCTGGGGCGCGTCGGAGACCAGCGCCGCGGCCAGGTATGTCCGGCCGCGCAGGTCGTGGGCAAGCACGTTGAGGATGTGCGTGCGCAACAGCATCGAGGCCCCGAGCTCCTGGGCGACCTCGTCGAATCGGGCAAGCGCCTCGGGCGCTCGCCCGGCGTAGATGAGCGCCTGGCTGGATACCCAGAGCTCGTACCAGTGTTCGACCGAGAATCCGAGCGGGTACCAGTCGTCGAGAGGCGCGCGCGCTTCTTCGATGGCCTTGTCCGGCCGATCGTGCGCCAGATGCAGGGAGGCCAGGGCGAGGGTTCGCAGAGATACGCTGGTGACGCGGTGGCCGCGAACGGTGCTGTCGTGCAACCAGCGCGGAAGGCGGCGCTCTAGTTCCGTGTACTGGCCCTGCATGGTCAAGGCGGCGGCGGCGAACGAGGTCATAACCGACGCCTCGATGGTCGAGCCCGGGCAGTGAGCGCGCAGCTGCGCCTCCGCTTTTTCGCACCACACCAGGGCGGCGCCGTAGTCGCCAGCGCAGCTCGTAGCGACCGCTCGCGCCGTCACCATGAGAGCCTCGATATGCTGGTCGGGGCGGTCGTCGCACAGGGCGCGGACGCGCTCGAGAAGCTTGTCGATGCGCCGCGCGGCCCGCGGTCCCGCCAGAGCGTGAAACGACGCCTCGTTGGCAAGCGCCCGGGCAACGCGGTACGGCTCGCCCGCCGCCAGGGCCGCCTTGACCCCGCGCGACTGAAAGTCGGTGCCGCGAACCGGGTCGATGGGGCCCAGGGCGCTGCCCGTGTACCAGTACAGGTCGACCCTCGCGAGTTCTTCGCGGGGAATCTGGCTTTCGTCGCGGGTGCGAAAACGCAGGCCGCTGGCGCGAAGTCGGGCGCGTTGCCAAACAAGGCTGGCCAGGGCGCGGCCGCGCGTGCGCGGAAACCGAATGCCCTGGGCGCGAAGGACGCCGTCGAGCAGCTCGATGCCGCGCTCGTGGTGTCCCGTGACGAGCCATTGTTGCGCTGCGCGCCACTGCAGGTCGAGGGCGGTTCCCGCATCGGCGCCGTCGGCCGCCGCCGCATAGGCCACCGCCGCGTCAGCCCCGTGACCCGAGTTGGCCAGGGCACCGCCGAGCTTGATCGTGAGAGCGCGCAGGGCCTCGGGGGAGTGTTCGATCAGGTTGATCGAGCGGCGGTACAGCCGCGCCGCCCGATCGAACGCGAGCGCGGCAGCTGCCGCATCGCCGGCCAGCTCGGCAAAGCGCGCGGCCTTCTCGGCGGACCCCGCTCCCAGCCAGTGGGTCGACAGCGCCTCGGCGTCGGGGTTTGGCAATTGCTCCAGAGCCCGCGCAAGCGCGCGGTGGTGCTCGGCGAGGCGCGCCGGCGCGGTCTGGTTCATCACCGCACCGCGAATTCGCGAGTGGTAGGTGTCCACGGCATCGCGTCCGTGGTCCTGCGCCATGCGGGCCAGGCGCAACACCCGAAGCTCGTCCGCGCAGCGCTCGAGCGCGGTTTTGTCCGTTCCCGTGGCGGCGGAGATGACCTCCAGCGTGAGCGGTCGCGCGGCCACCGAGACCAGCTCGACCATCATGCGGGCGACGGGCTTGAGTTCCTGAATCCGGGCCCAGAGGGCCTTTTCCAGACTGACGACGGCGTCTTCGTCGCCGGTTCCGGTGGTGGTTGCGCGCTGCAGCGAGACGCGCCGGCAAAGCTCGTCGAGAAACAGTGGATGGCCGCGCGACTCTCGCGCAATGGCGAGCGCGAGCTCGTCGAGGTCGCCCGGCGCGACGCGCTTGAGGCCGTCTCGCGCCAGGGTCAAAGCATCATCGTCCGACAGTCGATCGAGCTCGACCGAGCGCACATCGCCGGGCAGGGCGGGTGGTTCACTGCGGCCATCGACGCTTCGCCACGTGAGCAGCAATAGCAGCGGCGGGGCGTTGTCGGGCTGGAGGACCTGCCGAAGCAAGCTAAGGCTGTCGTCGTCGACCCACTGAAAGTCGTCGATGGTGAGCACGAGCGGTGCGCGCTGGGCGAGGGCGCGCAGCAGGTCGGCGAGCGCCTCGAACATGAGCTGGCGCTGCTCCTGGGCCTCCGGCACCCGCGACGGCGGCAGATCGCAAAAGATGTCCACGCCCTTGAGCACTGGAAACGCGTCGGCCAGCAAAGACGCGCGCAGCGGAATCAGCGCCCCCACTTCGAGGGCCGGCAGGCCTTTGAGGTAGACCGCCAGCGCGTCGACCAGTGCGTCGACGGCCTTGAACGGCACGGTCTCGGCCTCGTAGCAGGTTCCCGCGAGCACGATAGCGCCGGCGTCTTCGCGCAGTCGCGAGACGAACTGTCCAACGAGGGAGGTTTTGCCAACCCCCGACTCGCCGCTCACGCACGCGGTAACCGCGCGTCGCCTGGACTGGTCGAAGCACGCGTTCAGCTCGTTCAGATCGTCATCGCGGCCGACGAAGCGCCGGGGGGTTCGGCTCGAACCCCGCGCCAGCGCAGGGCTGTCCAGGTCCGTTCTCGTGAGAATCTGCAGCGCCTGTGTGTCGCCGGCGCGACGCTCGGGGCGCGCCCTCGCGAGCGACTCGCACAACCCGACGAGGTCTGCGGGCAAGCCGGGCACACCGGTCGGAAGCTCCACGTCTCGCTCCTGCTTTTGCAGAAGCACCTCGACGGCGGTGCCGTCGAACGGGGTGTCTCCGACCAGGGCTTCGTAGAGCATGATGCCGGTGCTGTACCAGTCGGCACAGGGCTGCACCGCGGCGCTTCGAGCCTGCTCTGGCGCGAGGTAGGCGGCAGTTCCGACGACCTCGTTGATGCTCCACTGTCCCGCGCCCTCGGTGTCGGCCACCAGGCCGAAGTCGAGCAGGACCACGCGCCCGTTGCCCTGCACCAGAACGTTCGATGGCTTGATATCCCGGTGAACTTTTCCGAAGCGGTGCAGGTACGCCATGGCCGAAGCCAGCTGGCCAAAGGCCCCTCGAAGGCGCGTCTCGTTAAACGGAACGCCGGGGTCGGGGTCGCGCCGCACGTAGTCGAGCAGGGGCACCCCATCCACCAGCTCCATAGCGATGTACCAGCGCTGGTCGCTCTCGAACAGTTCGTGGTAGCGAACGAGATTGGGGTGCGAAAGCTCCTGCAGCGCGCGAAACTCGCGCTTTAGTCGCAGGATAGAGCCCGCGTCGGTGGTCTTGAGCGTCTTGAGGGCGATGCGGACGCCCCGCTTTCGGTCCGCAGCCTCGTACACAACACCCATGCCACCCTCGCCGAGGGGGGCGAGGATCTCGATGTGGTGATTTTGAAGCGTGGGAAGCAACGACCGGCTTGGGTACCAACTATAGGGCAGGCATTCACTCCCGCTCGTCATTCGCCAGGCGCTGCGCCATGCGTCGGCGGTGGGGAGTTGCCGTCGATGTAGGCGCGTCGCCGGCGTTTAGCAGCGGTGCCCAAACGCGGGGCCTGCGAAACGCCAGGTGGCGAGCGTGCGTTCGAACGGCGCTGGTAGGGGCAAACACCTCTACGCAGTCGGGCGCCGACGGTTACTCTTTTTTTCGAAAGCCGCGTGCGGGTGCGAATATCGCGTGCGTTGTCGCGCACCGACCCACATGGTGTTGGCGTCGACTTCGGCGCGACTGCGCGGATCGGTTGCGCCGGCCCCTCGATCTCTCGATCTCTCGAGCGCCCGAGCGCCCGAGCGCCGGAACGCCGGACCTCCCAGGCGACGCGCCCGGGACCGGGTGTCTACTGAGCGGGCTCGATAACGAGCGAGGCCGCGGTGGTTTGAGCGGGGAACTTCACCCACACGAACCGATCCTGGGCGTCGTAGAACCAGCCCGCGTCGGCCGCGTCAAAGGCCGCCCGATCGGCGCGGACCTCCAGGGCGCCGTCGTCGAGGGTGACCTCGCCGGGCTCGACGATGTACCGGGCCCGGATGATGGTTGGCGCAATCACCCGGGACATGGTGACCGCAAGCCGGCCGTTCTCGGCGCCTTGCTGCTCGATCTCGGTCACCTGATCGTCGGAGTCGTGGAGCGGAAACTCGGTGGCGTCGGCGCTGGGGTACACGAGCACGGTCAGGGCGCCGTCAGAGGCGGGCGTTCCGAGGCCGGTCACGTCGTTGTCCACGTGGGCTGGCACGATGGCCCCGGCGCGAGCGAACACCGGCAGGTTGATCCGCGCGGTCGCGTCGTAGTCGGTCAAGGTCTGGCCACCCGCGATCGCGTCGCCGGCAGGATCGAACCAGTCATACCAGGTGCCGGCAGGCAGCTCGACGTCGCGAACTCCGGACGCATCGACAATGGGCGCCACAAGGAACGCGTCGCCGACGCCAAAGCGCCAGTCGTCGGTCCACTCTTCTACGCTGTCGCCGACTGGCCGGACGATGACATCGGCGCCCGCGTAGGCCTCCTGCGCGAGGCTGTAGAAGAACGGGACTAGCTCGTGGTGCAGGGTGGCGTAGTATCGGTACAGGGTGACCGTCTCCTCGACGTTGTCCGGCACCGTCCAGGGCGTTTGGTTCGCCCGGCCGTGCAGCTGGAAGAACGGATGGAACGCCGCCACAGCGGTCCAGCGCGCGAACACCAGCGTATCGAAGGGCAGGCGAGTGTCGGCGTTCAGGTCGTCGAAGTCGAGGTAGCCGCCGATGTCCGAGCCGACGTTGACGTAGCCGGCGCGCGCCGAGCGAAAGATGTGGTCGAGAGCGTCGATGAGACCGACGAAGTCGCGGCGGTTGTCGCCAACCCAAAGCACCGGAGCGTGCTCCGGCCGGGCAAAAAACCGCCCCTCGAAGCCGTAGGACTCGTCGTACGGCCGCGACATGGTCACGAACTCGCGGCCGCGCTTGTGCACGCCATAGGCAAAGAAGTCGCGGTAGTACGCTTCCGAGTACGCCTGCTTATCGACGCCGCCGGCGGCGGTGCTGATGGTCGGGCCCGGAATGTACTCGTCGCCGAAGTCGAGTTTCCAGCCGTCGATGCCCATGTCGAGAACCGCGTCTTGCTGCCGGTGCCACCAGGTGACCGCTTCCGGGTTGAAGAAGTCGAGGCCGGAGCCAGCGCCTTTCCACCACAGGTAGTTCCGGTTTTCGTTGACGAAGAAACCGCAGGCAGCGCCTTCGTCGTAGTTGGGCGACGGGCCCTCGTACTCATCGCCGCCGCCAATTTCGAGGTCGAGACTGGCGGTGTTGACCATCTGCGTGATCCACATGACCACGCGAACGTCCTGGGCGTGCATGTCGTCGACCAGCGTTTCGAAATCGGGATAGCGGTCGGGGTTGGGAATGAACGTGTTGTAGTGGGTCTCCCACGGGCTATCGATGACCACAGCGCCCACGGGAATGTCGCGCTCGAGAAAGCCCTCGACGAACTCGTAGGTGTCTGCGCTGTCGGATATGTCCTTCGAGATCCAGGGCTCGAACGTCCAGCGCGGCGAAAAGTTCGCGGGGACGGGGATGTCGTCGGGGGTACCGATATCGACGGTGCATGCATCACCGGTGTCGGTGCCGGTGTCGTCGCCCGTGTCGTCAGTGGTGTCGCCATCCGACGAACCGCAGCCGATGGCTGCCACGAGTCCCACGCCCCACCACAGGTACTGTCTGCGCCCTTTCGTCATCGGGATATGTGTAGCGGGTGGTCAGACCAGTTGCGAGCAACCGCTGCTGTCAGGTGCTCAACAAACTGCGGTCCACAGCAATGATTTTATTGCCCAATTGGCGAGAACACTGCCGCGACGGGGTTCGTTGGTCACGTAGGCTACGGTACGCGTCGCTTGCGTCGCTGAAAGCGCACAACCAGGTAGATGACACCGACCGTGGCGACGGCAGCGCCGGCGGCGAGCGGCACCGAGACGTCCCAGGTGCGCACTGGATTCGCGGCCAACCAGTCGGCGATTCTGGAACCGAGCAAGACCCCCAGCACCGTGGCCGGCAGCACTCCGATGGCCGACCCGGCGACGAAGTCGCGAAATCGCACGCTCGAAACGCCGTACATCAGCTGCACGGGTTGGGTCGTGAAGAACAGCAGCCGCGTAATGAGGACGGTCCGAAAGCCCTGGGTGGCGAGCCGCCGATCGTAGGTCTCGAGGCGGGCGCCAATGTGCCGGTGCGCCCAGTCGTAGGCGACGAACCGCGAGAAAGCGAACGACAGCACGCCGGCGCCCATGATGCCTAGCCAGGACAAACCGATAGCCAGCGGCGCCGGCCAAACGAGGCTCGACGAAATCATGAAGAGGTAGACCGAGACGCCAACAGGCTGCAAAAACGCCAGGGCGACGACGAAGGCAGCGGCCCCGAGCCAACCGGCGTCGCGCACGTGCCCGCGAAGCTCGTCCAGGTCCACGCGGCCCGGCAGATCGGTGGCGAACACGGCGACCAGCGCGCCGACGAGCGACGCGACCAGCAACCCACGAAGTACCGACCGCCACACGTGCCGACATCGTAGCTCGCCTCGCCGAGGGGCGCGCGGGCGCGCCGTATTCGTCGGCGAGGGGCCGCGATTCGATCCGCTGTGCACGCGCTCGCCGGCGGTCCCGGCCAAAACGCGATGCACCCGGCCGCTCGGTCTGGGGCCGGCGGTCCGCGGCTACGGGGCGCCGCAGGCCAGCCACTCGCCCAGGAGCTCGCGCTCTTCCAGTCCGGGCCCGGCGGCCGGCGGCATGGTCGCGTTGTTGTCCGCGGCCCGGGCGTAAATGCGCTGCAGGTGCTGTCGCACTCCCTCGTCGGTGTCGAAGTCGACCCCCACAGGCGCGCCCTGGCGACCGTTGGCCGGCAGTTCGGCGCTGTGGCAGCCATTGCACCAGGTAAGCAAGAACGGCCGGCCAAAGTTTTCGCCGGTGAGAACGCTGCCCGGCGGGCACTCGCGCCCCTCGATGGCGCTGGGCAGCGGATCGGCCGGGGCCTCGTTGGCCGGCGGCATCTCCACGCCGTCCGGGGCGGTGGTGCCGTCTCCGCCGCAAGCGCTCGCGACCGCCACCGCGGCGAACATCGCCAGTCTAGGCAGCCACGGCACGAAGTACCTCCACGCCGGGAAAATACGGTGACGGGTCCACGCCGAGAATCGACAGCAGCCCCGCGGTCATGGACTCGGTGGTGAGCGAAACGCCTGCCGCCGTCGGCAGGCCCGTCTGCATGTCGATGCCGCGGGCCGATACGTCGTCGGTGGTGGCGCCCACGACTTTCCCGCCGGCCACCCCGGCCCCGAACAGGACGGCGCTGCCGACCGGCCAGTGATCCTTGCCGTCTGCCGCGTTCAGCCTGGGCGTTCGACTCATCTCCGACATCACGACGACCAGCGTTTCGTCGAGGAGCGTCGTTCCGACGCGGCTTCCCGGCCGGCCCGCGAGATCCGTGGCGAACGAGTCCAGGGCGCCGTAGAGGGCTTCGTGCAGCTGATTCTGGCTGGCGTTGGCTACGTGGGTATCCCACGGCAGCCTCGAGTCGACCATGACCGCGCGCGACATACCGCCCTGCAGCACGTCCATGGCCAGGGTGAGCTGGGCGTCGAGGGCGAGCGTGACCCCGCGCTCGCCGAACTGATCCGACAGCTGCCGCAGTGCATCGCCGCGCTCGAGTGAATCCACGAAGTCATCGATTCGCCGCTGGTTGTAGCCGCGGGCCCCGCGAGTGGCTCGTTCGCGCTGGGCGCGCGCCTGGAGGTAGCCGCGGATATCCGCTTCTTCGTCCGCCGACGGCCGGTACGTTGGCGAAGCCTGGCCGGCCAGCGGGGGGTACGCGTCGGCCGGGTCGAGCAGGGCCTTGATCTGATTGGTCGTGCCCACCCGGCCAACGCTGGAGGCAAGCGGCCCGGCAAACGCGGTGTCCCCAAGGACCAGATACGGAATCGGCAGCTCCGTGCCGAGTTCGTGACCGGCAATGGCTCCGAGGTCCGGGTTTTTCTCCGACGCGGTACCCGTAAGGACGCGCTTGAGGCATTCCGTATGGGCGATGGACCGAACGTTGATGCCGTTCACCACGCAGGTCATCGCACCGTGCGCCGCGAAGAAGCTGCCGACGGCAGGCCTCGACTCGTGGGTAAAGATCGGGATGTCGCCAAACATTTCGACGGCACCCGCGGGCGCGTCCACGCTGGCCAACGCCGGCTTGGGATCCACCGCGTAGGTGATGTCCCAGCCGCCCGACGCGAGCACGATGACCAGGTTGCGAGCTGCGGGGGCGGGCTGGGCCCTCGCGCGTCGGGCGCGGCCCGCGACCAGTCCGAGTGCGGCGGTCGCCGCTGTCGAAGAGAGGAATCGTCGTCGAGAAAATGTCACCGTGTGAGCTCCTAGTAGTAGGTTACGCGCGGGTCCTGCAGCATCGCCGCCAGGGTGGTCTTCCAGGCTCGGGCCACGTTGTCGGTGCGCTCGAGGGCACCGCGAAAGAGCGCGTAGCTGTCGTCGACGTCGGCGCTGTCGGTCTGAAGAAGAAGGCCGTGCAGCCGGGCGTGCACCGAGACCAGCTGAGTTCGGATTGCGGACTCGTCTCGCGTGGTCGCCTCCACCGCCGTAAGCAGGCGCCGCTGGTCGGCAGGCTGGGAAAAGTCGGAGTCGACCGCGAAGCCCGCGGCCTGTGTCGCCAGCGAGCGAAGCATCAGGCTCGCCGTGGCGTTCATCGTGTGAGAGGGCTGAATTACGAAGAAGGAATCGATACCGCCTCCGAGCACGCGAAACCCGAACGTGTCGTTCTGCAGCAGCTCGACGTCGCCAAAGCCCCGGACGTTTGTCTTCCACTGAAAGCCGGTGAGTTCTTCCATCATGCGGGCCAGCTGGGCCGGCCGCGCCTTCTTCAGTCCCACCGCCTGCTCGGCCGCGGCGTCGGTCTCGCCGTAGGCCACCGCAAACTGCGGCGACAGCATGATGGCGCGGGTGAGCGCCTTGGCGTCGAAACCGCTGTCGACGAACACTTCTTGCAGCCACGCGCGCAGACCGAAGGGCATATCGACGGCGTCGATCTGGGCGAAATACGTGTAGAACCGCTCGGCGGCGCACAGCGAAAAACGCGGATCCTCGGCGATGAGGGTCCCCAGATCGTCGAGGGTGCTGCCGCCCAATCCAAAGAAGGCCGGCTCGCGACCGGTGGCGCGTTGCCAGAGCCCTTCGCGGTCGGAAAAGTACATCTCTACCGGGTACTCGGCCTGGCCGCCGTTGATGGCCGGGCGCCACCCCCAAAAGAAGCTCGCCAGCGGGTCCAACGACTGATGGCACGAGGCGCAGTCGGCGTTTTCGACCACCGCGTTGGCCACGGCGTCCGGATCCGACAAATCAATGCTGCCGTCGACGATGACGTCGCGACTGAGAAAGTCGTAGCAGAGCAGCGCTTTCGAGATCGCGTTGGCGCGCCCGCGGTTGTAGTTGAAGCCGGCCGAACGGTGCCGCAAGAACACGGCTGAGCTCGACAGAATGCCGGCCTTGGGTCGACTGTCGTCCCACGACACTCGCTGCCAGGCCGGCCCGGTCGGCGAGAAGCCGCTGATTCCCGCCCACAGTCGCGTCACGACGTCGTTGGCCATGGCGTAGTCGGCGGTCACGATCTCGGTGTACGGGCGATCGCTTGCGATGATGTCCTCGATGAGGCGCAGCGGCGCTTCCGTCATGGACTCGTTGATTTCGTTGACCCCGAAGCCGGCCAGGCCGTCGCGGGCGGGAAACCGGAGAATCTCAGCGCGCATCAGCAGAGTCTCGTTGTGCAGGTCGCGCATCGTCACGCCGAACTCCGGCGAGCGCATGTAGTCGTCGACCAGCTCACCGAGCGCGGATGGGTCGGCGGCGACTCGCTCGAGATCGGCGATAGCTGGGCGCTGCCCGCGAAGCGACATCGAAATTCGCACCAGCCTCTCGGTCGGCGACAGGACCGCGAGGTCCGGGTCGAGGGCGGGGGCGGGGGGATCGGTCTCGGGAACGTCCGGCGGGCTCTCGGTGTCGTCGGGCGACGCGGCGGGGGCGTCGCCCGAGCAACCCGCGCCCGCCGACAGCAGCGCGATCGCGACGATCGTGCGCCAGGTCTGCGGTACTCGCATGGGCTCCTCCAGGGCAGCAGCGGTGTTGGCATCACTGACCCGGCCCATCGACGACCGTTAAAAAGTTTTGAATACCGCCGGTTCTCGGGCGAATTCGGTCATCTGGACAGTGACGAACCCCGCAGCTCGCCGGCCGCTGACGGAATCGCCGCCCCTCGGCCACGGACCCGGTATGCATCGGTGCCCCCCCGCTCGCACGTTTGCCGCGCTGCCCGCAACCACGTCAATCGCACTGGCGATCGCCTTGCTGTCGGCCGGCTGCATCGGTCGCGAGGTCGCCTCGCTGCCGCCCCGGACCAGCAGCGAGGCGTTTCAAGACATCCCGATCGCCGAGGATCGCCGACTGGACCTGTTGTTCGTCATCGACGACTCGGGCTCTATGCAGGCCGAACAGACGTCCCTGGGCGCGAACTTTCCCCGGTTCATCGAGCGGCTCGAGGAAATCGAAGGCGGATTGCCCGACGTGCAGATCGGCGTCGTGTCGACCAACGTGGGCGCCGGAAATCTCGACGGCTGTGCCGGACAGGGCGACAACGGGGTTCTGCAAAGCCAGCCCCGACTGCCCGACTGTCAGGGGCCATCGGGGCGCTTCATCGAGAATCGGCCCGACGGTGGCGACGGTCGCATCACCAACTACCCCGCCGAGCAGAGTCTTGCCGACACGTTTGGATGCATTGCCAGACTCGGAACGGGCGGCTGCGGGTTCGAGCAACCGCTCGAGTCGATGCTGCGCGCCCTCGACGGGGGCAATCCCGAAAACGCCGGTTTCGTGCGCGAGGGAGCGTTTCTCGGCGTGGTCTTCATCACCGACGAGGACGACTGCTCGACCCGCGATCCGGCCATGTTCGACGACGTGCTCAACCAGGACTTCGCCCCCTCGTTTCGCTGCTTCGAACAGGGCGTTCGCTGCGACCCCGACGCGCCGTTCGAACCGGGCATCAAGAATAACTGCGAACCCCGCGACGGGGCATCCTTTATGTACGACGTGTCGAGGTACACCGAGTTTCTGCGCAGCCTGAAGGCGTCGGACGATCGACTGTTCGTCGCCGCGATCGTTGGCGCGCCAGAACCGGTGGTCGTACATCGCGACGGCAACGACGACATCGCCTTGCGCAAATCGTGCGGTGAGATCGCGGGTGACCGATTCAGCGGCGCCGTGCCGGCAACCCGAATCGAGGCGTTCCTTCGGTCGTTCGTCAACTCGACGGTTTCGAGCATCTGCGACGCCGACCTTCGCGCGGCCCTCGACGAAATTTCGCGGGCGCTGGCTCTGCAGATCGGGACCCGGTGCCTGCAGGGCGCACTCGTCGATGCCGACCTGGACGAGCCCGGCGTTCAGCCAACCTGCGAGGTCTCGCAGCGATTCACCGACGGCCGCGAGGAGAAGCTGCTGGCCTGCGACGACCTGGAGAATCCGGAGCAATCGACCAACCAGCCCTGCTACGTCATCGCGCCGGGAATGTGCCCCGAGAACGAAACCGGTCTCGAGATTCAGACCTATCCGCGGGAGCCCGACGTGCCGCCCGATACCCGACTGATCGTGCGGTGCCTCGTCGAGTAATCGGCGCTAGAGAGTCGCTGAGTCGGTTGTTGCGTGGGGCGCCGCATCCAGCGACGCGGCGTCCATTCTGTCGAACACGTGGCGGACCAGGCCGGCGCCGGCCTCGGCGAGCACCTGAAAGGCCGCGCTCGCCCCTTCGCTTTCCAGGTGCTCGACCTCGTCGGTGTAGCGAGCGGTAGCGGCCAAAAAGCCGTCAAACCCGGACTGCCGCAGCTGGCGCAGGGCGTTGAGGTTCTCTGCGTGGCTCGCCATCGCCAGAACCACGACCTCGACCCGGGCCGGTTCGATGTGCAGGCGCTCCCAGAAGTCGGGGTCCGTGGCGCTCGCTCGAAGTACGCGTCGCCCCTCGGCCTGGTTGTCGGCTACCGCATCGACATCGACATCGAAACCGATCACCTGCTCGCCGAATCGCTGGCGCAGCTCGTCGTAGGCACTCGACCCGACCCGGCCGACCCCGAATACCAGGGCCCGCGCATCGCGCGCATCGACCGGCTGCTCTTCGGGAATGCGGGTCGGACTTTCCCGGCGCAACAGCGACTCGCGAAGGCGACGGTACAGCTCGTACACGTTGGTGTTGACCGGCGACGAGGCGAGAAAGCTAAACGCGGTGGCCAGCGCGAACACGATCAGCCACGGCGCCGGCAGCCACCCCTTCGCCACGGCGAGGGCTCCGACGATGAGCCCGAACTCACTGTAGTTCGACAGGATGGACGTGCCGAAGAACGCGGTGCGGGCGCGCAGGCGAGCGCGCAACAGCAGCGAGGCAAACAGCAGGCTCTTGAACGGCAACAGCACCAACAACCCGACAGCGATGACGGTGGTCTCGACTGTGGGAAGCCCGGTCAGGCCGACGGATAGAAAGAACCCCACCAAGAAGACGTCCTTGAGGCCAAGGAGCGTCTTCGACAGCTCGTTGGACTTGTCGTGTCCGCCGAGCAGCACGCCGGCGAGCAAGGCTCCCAGGTCCCCCTTGATGCCCACGGATTCGAACAGGGCCGCCCCGCCCAGGGTCGCTGCCAGCCCGGCCAGCGCGAGCAGCTCGCCGTGGCCGACCCAGCTCAGGGCGCGCAGCAACAGCGGGCGCACCGCGAGCAGCAGCGGCAACAGCAGGGCCCAGACCGACGGCACCTTGCCGTGAGAGACCGCCAGAAAAAGCACGGCGGCAAGGTCCTGCACGACCAGAATGCCGATGGCGAGCCGCCCGTACAGGGCGCCCACGTCGTCGCGCTGCTCGAGCACCTTGACCGCAAAGACGGTGCTGGAAAAGCTCAGCGCGAAGCCGATGAGCGCCGCCTGCTCGAGGGTCAACGATGCGAACAGGCCGACACCGAGCGCCGCCAGGCCAAATGCGACCGCGGATGCCAGGGCGACCGTGAGCGCCATGTGCGACACGGCCACGGCCCACACCTGGGGCCTCACCACGCTGCGCACGTCCAGCTTCAGGCCGACGCCGAACAGCAGCAGGCTGATGCCGACCGATGCCAGGCTCTCCAGAGAAGGGTCGGGCCGCAGCCCGAGAAACTCCAGGGCGAACCCGGCCGCCAGGTAGCCGAGCAGGGGAGGTTGCCCAACCAGCTTGGCGAGCAGACCGAACGAGAACGCGACCCCGATCCACTGGAGCTCCATGCGCCACCGAGACGGTGACACAAGGGCAGGCGACAAACAACACGCGCCGGCGCGAGCCGCGCCGGCCGGCGGCCTCGAATCCGCCTTTGGCGAGCCGCCCGCGTCGACGGCTCGCCCGGGGGACGGCTAGCGGCCGTCGTCGATGCAGATTTCGAACGGGGTGCGCTCGTACGAGACCCGACCGAAGAAGTTAACCGGGCTCAGCTTGTTGCGAGAGACCACGCCGTTCACGGTGAAGTCGTGCTCCACGTTGGCTCCGATGGTGACGCCGTCGCCCGAGGTGAGAATGTCGGCGGCCGGGCAGTCGGCCGGATCGTCGAGAAGTAGATCGAGCGGATCGCGGCGCGCTGTCGCGCCCAGCCGTCGTCGGTGAACGTCTGGTACTGCAACGTCCATGCCCCTACATGCGCCATCCGGCGGGTCTGTTATCGCCGTGATGCGAGGCAGTCATCGGCGCTACGCCCGAGGCCGGGCCTGCGCGTCTGGGGTGAGCGGCAGCGCGCCAGGCCGCGGTCGCCGTCGAAGCGGCCCCCGGGCGCGGCAGCGCAACGAAAGCCATGCCGTGCCGACAGGGCCCGACAGGCGACCACTGTAGGCGCCGGAGAAACGAGGAAAGCCAGCGGACAAAGTAGGATGCGGCGTATTCCGCTCCCCCGTGGCATCCTGAAGGAAGTGGGCGACGAGTCGGATACCAGGCGAGAACGCCTCGGCCCCGTGTCCCTGCCGCGGGCAACCAGGCCCGCTGGAGACGACGATCCTGCCGCCACCATGACGACTATGGGGCCGTCGAAACGGCACCCGGAGCGCGGGGCGCCAGCGACGTCGGCCTTTGGCCGATACGAGCTGCAAAAGCGGGTCGGCGCCGGGGGCATGGGCGTCGTGTACCGCGCCTACGACCCGATGCTCGAACGGCCGGTTGCCCTCAAAATCGTGCGCTCCCAGCACGGCGACGAAGAGGGACAGCGCCGGCTCTTTCGCGAGGCGCAGGCGCTCGCCCAGGTGAGTCATCCCAACGTCGTGGCGGTGCACGACGTTGGCGCCCTTGGCGACGAGGTCTTCGTGGCCATGGAGCTCGTCGAGGGCACGCCGATGTCTCGGTGGCAAAAGGACCGGGAGCCCGACGAAATCTTGCGCGCGTATCTTCAGGCCGGGCGTGGACTGGCCGCTGCGCACGAACGCGGACTGGTCCATCGCGACGTGAAACCCGGGAACATTCTCGTGGCCGACGACGGGCGCGTCACCGTGATCGACTTCGGACTGGCGGCGGTGGAAAACGAAACGCCCACCCCCGGACACCACGCCCTGCCGCCGCTGGCCGAGGGGTCGGCCGACGACTGCACGCCATCGATGCTGCGCACGCCGCTCACCGAAGCGGGCAAGATCATGGGCACGCCCCGGTACATGTCGCCGGAGCAACACGCCGCCGATGACCGCATCGACGCCCTGAGCGACCAGTTCAGCTTTGCCGTGGCCCTGTGGGAGGCTCTGGGCCGCGAGTGGCCGTTCGTCAAGCACGACACTCCGCGGGACAAAGCCGACGGATTGTGGGTCGCCAAAGAACGCGGCGAGTTCGCGACCCCGGCGCGCCCCATTCCGGCCCACGTCCGAAGGACCCTGCAGCGAGCGCTTTGTGCCGAGCGGCGCGACCGTTTTCCGTCGATGGAGGCTCTGCTCGACGAGTTGTCCAAAGACCCGGCGCGGACCCGGCGGCGGCTGCTCGCCACAGTCGCCGTAGCGAGCGCGATCGCCATTGGCGGCGGCCTCGTTGCCAGCGGCCAACGAGCCGCCACGCTTTGCCAAAGCGCCGCCGACGAACTGGCGGGGACCTGGGGCGACGATCGTCGGGCCGGGGTGCAGAAGGCGTTCGCGGCGAGCGGAGTTCGCTATGCGGAAGAGACGGCGGTCCGGGTGGTCTCGATCCTGGACGACTACGGCGCCGGCTGGGTCGCGATGCGCACGGAGGCGTGCGAGGCGACCCACGTGCAGGGCCTGCAATCGGAAAAGGCCCTCGACCTGCGAATGGGGTGTCTGAATCGCCGCCTCGGCAGCCTCGATGCGCTGGTTTCGGTGTTCGAAGGCGCGCCGGACGCCCAGGTCGTGGACAAAGCCATCGAGGCGAGCCTGAGTCTGGGCACCCTGACCTTCTGCGCTGATCTCGACGCCCTCGAACAAGACGTCGCGCCGCCGGACAAGCCCGAGGACCGGGAACGACTGGCGGCGCTCCGCAGCCAGCTGGCCACCGCCGACCAGCTCAACAACCTCGGCAAGTACAGGCAAGCGAGGGACCTTCTGGACGCCCTCGCTCCCCGCGTCGAGAGCCTGGCCTTTGGCCCACTGCGAGCCGAGTTTGCTTTCTACTCGGCGGTCAATCAGCGATACCTCGGCGAATACGCCGCGGCGGAGTCGCTGCTGCGCGAGTCGATTCAGCTGGCGCTGCAGTGGGGGATGAAGGAACTTGCGGCCGAGGCGGGGGCCGAAGCCACCTACGTCGTCGGCTACCAGCTGCAGCGTCACGCGGAGGGCTTGACCTACGCCTTGTTTGCCGAGGGCGTCACCCGCGGCCGGGGGGACTCGCTGGAGGCTCAGTCCCTGGCCAACCTGGCGTCGGTGCATTTCGCCAAGGGCGACTACGAAAAGGCCGAGGCGGTCGACAAGCGAGCCCTCGAGATTCGCGAAACCGCCCCCGACGCGAGCAGCCTCGATCTGGCGGCCTCGTTCAACAGCCTGGCGAGCAGCTACTACTCCCAGGGGCAGTACGCAAAGGCCGAGGAGTACAACGCCCGCGACCTCGAGGCGAGGCAGCTCGTGCTGGGGGCGAACCATCCCCAGGTCGCCACGTCGCTCAACAACCTGGCGGTCGTGTACTACGCCCAGGGCAAGTACGACAAAGCCGTGGAGATCCACAAGCGAGCCCTGGCGATCCGGGAACGTGCGCTCGGCACCGAGCATCCCGACGTAGCGTTTACGCTCAACAACCTGGCCGACCTGTACCGAGAAAAGGGCGACTCTGCCCGGGCTATCACGCTGCACCAGCGAGCCCTGGCGATCCGCGAAAAGGTGCTCGGCCCCGAGCATCCCGACGTAGCGGTGTCGCTGCTCAACCTGGCTGTGTGCTACGGCGAACAGGGCAAGACCGACGAGGCGCAGCAACTAAACGAGCGGTCCCTGGCGGTGTTCGAAAAGACCCTGGGCGCCGACCACGTCTACGTCGCCTATCCGCTCTTCGGCCTGGCCGGGATTCACGAAGAGGCCGGCCGGTTTGCCGAGGCCTTGCCGCTGCTCGAACGGGTCATGCGCATCGCCGACAACGGGGCAATCGCGCCCCGGGAACGGGCGCAGATGGCGTTTGCCCTGGCGCGAGTTCTGGCCGCACTGGGCACCGACGCCGGGCGCGCGCGCTCTCTGGCCGAGGAAGCGATCGCGCTGTACAAGAGTGCCGCCCCTTCCGCCGACGCCGAAGTGCTCGCGGTCACCGAGTGGCTCGCGACCCTGCGCTAACGCCCTGGGCTCGCGGCGAGCAACCGGCCTTCCGGCCGACAATGGCGCGCCGCGCGGCCGGCGCAAAGCCCACCGACCGCGCGGCCTACCGATGTCAGTGGGTCGCGAACCAGGCGAGCACGTGGGCCACCTTGGCCATGAGCTGGCTGGGCCTGCTGGCGATGGAGTGGCCGGCGCCCGGGATCCGCACGAGCGCGGTGTCGACCTTGCGCAGCTTGAGCGCCTGGTAGTACTGCTCGCTCTCGGACATGGGGGTGCGGTAGTCGGCTTCCCCGGTCAGGAGCATGGTCGGCGTTTCGACGTTGCCCACGAGCGACAGGGGCGAGCGCTGGCGGTAGTGGTCGGCGTGCTCCCACGGCGGGCCCGGAAACCAGTAGTCGACAAAGAACGCCGAGAAGTCGGCGGTGAGCACGAAGCTCTCCCAGTTGATGACGGGCTTGGCGACCACCGCCGCGCGAAAGCGCCTGGTCTTGCCCACGATCCAGCTGGTGAGCACGCCTCCGCCGCTGCCGCCGGTCACAAACAGCCGGTCCTCGTCGATGGAGCCGCCGGCAATGGCAGCGTCCACCAGGCTCATCAGATCGTCGTAGTCGTTGCCGGGATAGTTGTGGTGGATCAGGTTGGCGAACTTCTCGCCGTAGCTGGTGGACCCGCGTGGATTCGTGTAGAGCACCGCGTAGCCGGCGGCCGCGTACAGCTGGCACTCCAGGGAAAAGCGGTCGCCGTAGTTGGCGAACGGGCCGCCGTGAATCTCGAGCACCAGCGGGTATTTCTGGTTCGCGTCGAACCCCGGCGGCTTGACGAGCCAGCCATGCACCCGCTGGCCGTCGTGGGAGGACTCGGTCCAAACCTCCTCAACGCTGCCGAGCGTTTTGCCCGCGAACAGGTCGTCGTTGAGGCGCGTGAGCCGAACCGGATCGCCCGATTTGAGCAGCGCGACGTCGGCCGGATGGTCGGGGCGGGTCATGGTGAACGCGATAACGCCGTTGTCGGCGATGGAGAACGAGCCGCCACCGTACGGGCGGCCGATCGATTCGCCGCCCACGTCGCCCGTCAACACGCGCCGTTTGCCGGTGCGGACATCGACCGAGGCCAGCTTGGTATTGCCTTCGTCGCTGTACTGGACCACCAGGCTCCGGCCGTTGCGAGTCCACTCGAACCGCTCGATGCTGCGGTCCAGATCGTCGGTGAGGGGGCGTACCCCCGAGCCATCGCGGTTCATGACGTACAGGCGCAGGTTCTGGTTGCCGAGCCGTTTGTCGTCGAAACCGAGGTATGCCACGAGACCGCCGTCCGGCGAAACGAGGGGAGCCTGGTCGGGGCCGTCGCGTCGGGTCCGCTGAGTGAGCTGGCCGGTGGCGACATCGACCTCGAACACTTCCTCGCCGTACGCCTGGTACTCCCAGTCCGGGGCGCGGTTTGCCGAGATGAAGAGGGAGGTGCCGTCGGGCGACCAGGCCGGCCGTCCCGGGTGATTGAAGTCACCGGCGGTCAGCTGACGGGGCGTGCCGCCGTCGGCCGGCACGACGAACAGATGGGTATAGCCAGCTTCCAGGTAGCCGGCGCCGTCGACCCGGTAGGTGAGTTTGTCGATGACCGTCGGCGGTGTCGCCCAGGTCGCGCCCTCCGGGGCGGCGGGCATCTGCACCATCGGCTTGGCCTTCGCGGGCACGCGCATCGTGAACGCCAGAGTGCGTCCGTCGGGCGACCACTCCAGGTTGCTCGGTGACTCGGTCAGTCGCGTGACCGGGGCCGTGGCGCCGGTGTCGAGCCAGTGCACGAAAATCTGCGCGCCCGAGTCGCTGGCGCTGACGAAAGCAATGCGATCACCGCTGGGTGACCAGCGCGGGGTCGCCGCGCTCTTGTCGGCGACGAGGGGGCGGTGTCCGCGGCCGTCGGCCCCGAGAATCCAGAGTTCGCTCGTGCGCCGGTCGCTCATGATGTCCATGCCGCGACGCAGGTAGACGATGTGGCGGGCGTCGGGCGCGATGCGCGGAGACGACGCCCACTCGAGCTCGAACACGTCTCGGAGCTGGAGCAGGCCGCGCTGTCCCTGCAGAGGGGCAGGGACTTCGCCGTTCTTGCTGGGGGTGGCGATGGGAGCCACCGCTGGCGCGGCGGCGACGATCGTCTGGCGGTCGGTGACCACGGTGGACGGGGCCGTGGTCGCGGTGCTCGCGCAGCCGGTAGCGACCAGAATTGCCAGGAGGTGGCAGGGGCGGAGGGCAATCATGGGCGGCATCCTACTCGCCTTTTGCTCGCGCCGCGCGGGGCGGCGAGGGGGCTCCGCCACCGTGGAAAACGGCGTGCACGTGGCGGCAATTGCTGGATGTGCCCGGTCTGCATCGGACTTCGCCCGGGCGCCGGCGGCGAGTCACGACCTCGCCGGTTGGGGCGAGGAAGCGCCGCCGGCACTGGTGCTCGATCCGGGGACCGTTCTATGATCTGGGAACTTGTCTGACGGGGCGCAAACGATGGGGGTTCGTGTGGGGCTGCTGGGCGCCTTGTGCATCGGCGCCGGCTGCCAGGCCATTTTGGGCATCGAGGACCCTCAGATCGCGCCGCCCGGCGATGGTCCCATCGACGCCACGCCGATGGAGGAGATCGACGCCGCGCCGCTGCCAGACGCGTCGCCGTTTCTGTGCACCGCGAGCGAGCTGTCCGGCGCAACGGTGACGTCCGTGCCGTTCGACACCCGAACGACACCGGCGGCCGAGGTGTCCTGTGGGGTCGAAGGCCCGTCGGCGCAGTTTTTGTGGACGCCGCCGGCCGGCGGGTTCTACGTGCTCGACACCTTCGGCTCGCTGTTCGATACCACGCTCGCCGTCGCAACCTCGTGTGAGCTCAGTGACGAGCTGGCGTGCAACAACGACGCGGCGGGCGGCAGCCAGTCCGAGGTCGTGCTCGAAGTCGAGCGCAGCGCGCCCGTCGTCGTCACCGTCGGCGGATTCGCCGGGGCCACGGGCACCGGCGTGCTCAACATCGCCCCGGTCGAGTGCCCCGACGGAGAACTCACCGGGGTCACGTTTCCCGCCGAGCTCAGCGTCGAGGGGGCCGGCGACGATTTTCGCGCGGCGTGCGCCGTCGGTGATTTCAACGACCGGGCTTTCCTGTTTCGAGCCCCCAGCGCGGGCCTGTATCGATTTTCGGCGAGGGGACAGTTCGCCATCGCCCTGTCGCTCATCGAGGGGCCGCGTTGTCAGGACGAGGTCCTGGTGTGCCACCGCGACAACTTTGCCTCGGAGGTCGCGCGGCATCTCGAAGAAGGCCAGCTCGTGACGCTGCAGGTCGACGGCACCGAGCGGACCGGATTGCCAAACTTCGGCGAGGACTTCACGCTCAACGTCGAACAGGTGCCCGGCATGTGCCCCCAGGCGGACATCGAGGCCAATACGGGCACGGCGACCACGCTCACGCCCGAGCATCTCATCGTGCCCTCCTGCGGCAAGGCCGAGCGAACGCCAAACGCGGACGGCACCGCGGTGCCGGTCCCGACGGCGGTCTTTCGCCTGCGCATGCCCGCTCTCGACGGCCAGCTGTTCTGCACCGCTCGAGTGAGCCTGGACGGTCCACCAGCCAACAACTTTTTGGCCGCGGCCATCCTCGAAGATGGCGACTGCAGCGGCCGCGAATTCGAGTGCAAGATCTCCGAAGGCTCCCCGGAGCAGGCGGCCTTTCAGCTTGTCGGCCGGGGAGAGCCCTACGACGTCACGCTGGTGGTGAGCGACAACCGCGAGGACGGCATTGGCGGCGGTCTGTTGCCCATCCTGGTCGAGCTGGACTGCAGCGCCAACCTGGCGAGCAGCGCAAAGCCGGCGCGGCCGGAGCAAATCGCGCCGGCAGGCAACTAGCGAAACTGCGCGCTCTGCAGATCGATGGCAAACGACTGCCGCCGACCGGCGCGCGACACGGTCAACGTGGCGTTCACGTTGTGAATGTTTTCTTCGCCGAAGGTCGTCACGTAGCCATCGACGCGGAACGGTTCGCCTGAATCGATCGTCTCGACAACGTCGAAGAGGCGGTCGGGGTCGTTGCAGCTCCCTCGTCGGTCGCTGTCGCACAGGGTGTACCGCACCTCGAGCCAGTCGGCTGTCGGCGCGTCGGCGGTCAGCACGACAAACGGCGCCAAAAAGAGCGCGTCGCACTCGTACCGAACCTTGCCCTCGGCAAAGGCGAATCCCTGGGCGCAGTCGCCGCTGGGGCGGCTCCCCCGGGTGCGAAAGACGTCGACCGCCAGTCCCTCCAAAGCGCCCGCGTCGGGGGCCTCGAGCCCAACCCGTTCCAGCACCTCGCCCAGGCTCCAGCTTCGGCCATCGTTGAAGTAAAAGCGCTCGATAAAGGGGTCGTTCGCGAAATCGACAAAGCGGACCCGGTGGCCGCCCTGGACAACGAGCACGAGGTCGTCGCCCCTGAGTTTGGGCCGGACTTCGTAGGAGTAGTACCAGGTGAAGTCGACGATGTTTCGATCGCGACGGGAGCGGCCCGAGTCATCGACGCAGCTCGAGCTGTCCGAGACCCGGTCGCGATCGATGACCCGGCCGAACTCGTAGACGTCGCTGCCGCAGTCCCCAAACAGCTCGTCATCGCTCTCGAAGCCATTGAGCACGTCATCGCCACCTCGGCCGCGAATGACGTTGCGGTCGGCGGTACCTTCGAGGAGATCGTCGCCTTCGGTGCCGAAAAACTGGACGATCGGGCCGGGTGCGGACGCCGCGGTGGGAACGCCGAAGAACGAGAGCAAAAGCAAAGCCGCGTACATGGTGCTCGCGATTCTAGGTTTCGGCATTTATCCTTCAAGTGATGTTGCAGTGAAAGATTTGTTTCAGAACCGACTTCGTAGTTGTTCCCGGACCCGAGCCGCGGCGTGCTTTATAGTCATCGCCCGATGACGAGCCTTCAGCAACCGCTGCCACCGCACCTGGAGCAGGGGCTGCTGCGGATCACGGGTGCGAGGGCCGTCCGCGACGCTCACGAGATTCAGAGGCTTTGGAGCGGCTATGGCAGCATCCTGCGCTGCTCTCTGGCGGGCGGACCTCGCTCCTCGGTGATCGCCAAGCACATTCGCTGGCCGTCCGACGCAAGCCACCCGCGCGGCTGGAGCTCCGACCGGGGCCATGCCCGCAAGGTCCGCTCGTACCGGGTGGAACGCTCGTTCTACGAACACTTCGCCGCTCGGTGTCGCGATGACTGTCGCGTACCCGCCTACGTGGGCGGCGAGCAAATCGGCGAAGAGCAGCTGCTGGTGCTCGAGGATCTCGACGGCGCCGGGTTTCCCGAGCGCCGCCGGCACATCGACGATGGCGGGCTCGACGCGTGCCTTCGCTGGCTGGCCGCGTTCCACGCCGCGTTCGTCGACCAGGAACCCACAGGGCTCTGGCCGGTCGGAACCTACTGGCATCTGGACACGCGGCCGGACGAACTGGCGGCGCTCGACGATCCGGCGCTCATCGACGCGGCGCCGGAGCTCGATCGGCGGCTGCGGGCTTCGGCGTTTTCTACCCTGGTCCACGGCGACGCGAAGATCGCGAACTTCTGCTTTTCCAGCGACGAACGGGCGGTGGCGGCCGTGGACTTCCAGTACGTCGGCGGCGGTTGCGGGATGAAGGACCTGGCGTACTTCGTGAGCAGCTGCTTCGACGAGACCGAGTGCGAACGCCGTGAACAGCCTGTCCTCGACGCGTACTTTGCGCATCTGCGCCGGGCGCTGGGCGAGCGGGGCAAAGACCGCGTTGCGCGCGACATCGAGGCCGACTGGCGACCGCTGTATCCGCTCGCGTGGACGGATTTCTACCGGTTCCTCAAGGGCTGGAGCCCCGGCCACTGGAAGCTTCACAGCTACAGCGAACGGGTCGCTCGCGAGGTGGTGGCGTCGCTGTGAGGCTGTCGCCGTCGGATCTCGCCGTCCTGGCCGACAGAGCCAGCGCGGCAGCGCTGCGGGTCGGCCGCTGGATTGCGACGGTTCGTCCGGCACACGTGTCGGTCAAGAGCCCCACGTCATCGCCGGCCGCCGCGATCGTCACGGACGTAGACCGGCAGGCGGAGTCGATGCTCGTCGCCGACCTGTCCGACACCCTCGCCGAGTTCGAGCTGGGGCTTCTGACCGAGGAGCAGGCCGACGACCGCAGCCGATTCGCCCGAGACCATTTCTGGTGCATCGATCCGCTCGATGGAACGCTTCCGTTCACCGAAGATCGCTTCGGCTACGCGGTCTCGGTCGCCCTGGTGAGCCGCGATGGCGAAGCACTGCTCGGGGTCGTTCATGACCCGCGGTCCGATACGTTGTTGCGCGCCGTGCGCGGCGGCGAGGTCGACCCGAGCATCGACCTCGCCGAAAGGCTCGGCGTGTCGCGCGACGACAATACCCTTGCGCTCTATTGCGACCGAAGCCTGCTCGCGAGCCAGGCCCTGCCGGCGGTGCGGCACGCCCTCGAAACGGTCGCCGCCCGGCGCAAGCTTCGCAACGTCGCGATCAAAGACGGCGCGGGCGCCGTGATGAACGCGTGCCAGGTGCTCGCCGACCCGCCAGCCTGTTACCTCAAGTTTCCGACCGACGGTCCCGGTGGAGGCAGCCTGTGGGACTTTGCGGCGACCTCGTGCCTTCTGGGCGAGGCCGGCGCCAGCGCCCGGGACTTCTACGGCCAGCCCCTCGACCTCAACCGCCCGGACTCGACGTTTCTCAACCACCGGGGAATCCTCGTTTGCAGCGATGCGCGCCTGGCCACAGAACTTTGGCAGGCCCTGATCCCGGCGCCCCGGTGACCCAAGAGAGCGGGGCCAGACCGGAAATCACCGGCGCGATCAGGCATACTGCGGCCATGCGGGCCGACGTTGCGTTCGAGATCGTCAAGCTCATGGTCCAGGTAGCGTGGGCCGACGGGGAGATTGCCGACGCCGAGGTCGAGCAGATTCTCGGGCTGGCGGAGCACGTCGACGTCGGGCCCACCAACCTGGCTATGCTCGCGACGATGCTGCGCGGGGAGGAGCCGCTGCCGCCGCCCGACCTTGGGCTTTTGCGGCAACATCGCTCGACGGCCCTCGCCGCGGCCGAGGCCATGGTTCGCGCCGACGAGGTTGTGGCCCCGGACGAAGAGCAGCTCCTGGCTCAGCTGCGCAGCCTGCTCGACGGATAACGCCGGCCGGGGACTGCGGCGTTGACGCCGGCCGACGTGCGCCGAGTCCGCGGCACTTACCGGCGAGCAAAGGGCAGGGGGACCAGGGTCGGCACCCGGCGGCGGTAGGCTTCGTACGCCTCGCCCCACTGCCGCCGCAACGATCGCTCTTCGAAGTGCACGCCGACCAGTACGTAGAGCGTCATGCCCAGGGCGAACTGCAGGTGCCCCGCGGTCATGTGCGGCGTCGCCCACAGCCCCACCAGCACGCCGGTCATGATGGGATGCCGGTCGAACCGGTACATCCAGCGCTCGCGAAAGGGCACAGTCGCCGCCGGTCGCCCGTGGAACTCGCGCCAGACCTGCTGCAGACCGAAGAGCTCGAAGTGATTGATGGCGAACGAAGCCGCCAGCAGGTACGCCCAGCCGAGCAGGGCCGTTGCCTGGACCAAGCGTGCCGCCAGCGGCGATCCGACGCTCCAGACGACGCCGTCGAGCGGCTGCCACAAGGCGATCAGAGGCGCGATGGCCACGGCGGTGGCCAACAGGTACGTCGCCCGCTCCATGGCGGGGTGAATCCGTCGCGTCCAGCGCTCCTTGAAGCCTTTGCGGGCCATCACGCTGTGTTGCAGGGCGAACGCGACCAGCAGCGCGACGTTGAGTAGCGTCGCGGCGACCGGGTTGCCCAGGGGGAGAAGGTCCGGGAACGGGACCAGTCCGAAGGTCGTGGCGATGACCGCCAACAGGGCCGCCACGCCAGCGGCGTAGGCCAAGCCGCCGTACAGAAGGATGCCCGCGCGGCGGGCGAGGGTGGCCAGGGGCTGACCCGCGCCGGCTACGCAGCTTGGTGCCTGGATGAGACGTTCTTCATTCATGCCTCGCAAGCTACGTTTTCAGGCGCTTACGCACCTTCGCTGGACCTTACCGTTCCCTGATTTTCACGCCGGCGCCCAAAAAAAGCGCGCGCAGCAACTGCCGCGCGCGCGCGTGACGGTGGCTGTCGCTCGGCTTACGCCGGGTTGTTTCCCTCCGTGAACGAGGGGGGCAACGCCGCGTTGTCGGTCATCTTCGCGTAGTCGCCGACCGTCGCACCCGCCAGGCACATGTCGATGATCTGCTTGCCGATGGGCGCGAGGTCGTCGTGCCGATACAGCTCGAGCTGTTCGGCGAAGAACTCCGTCAGCTGGCGGGCGCCGGCGTCGTAGGCCTCGATTCCGACCTCGGGCTGGTTTTCGACCCGCAGCAACGACGGGTCGAGCAGTTCGCCCTCGACCTGAAAGTTGCGCATGGCGTAGCCGAGCAGCGGACAGCGCGACGGCTCGAGCTGGTGGCTGCGAAAGCGCGAAATGCCCCGGCGCGCCAGATACTCGCGCGCCAGCCACTGCGGCATGAAGCTAACCTTCCAGGCGCCAATGTGCTGGTTCGGGCACAGGACGAACAGCGTGTCGGTCGTGCGCAGAATCTGGTCGAGCAGCAGGTTCGCCTGGTCGACGCGACGCCCGGTGGCAAACGGCCAGTACGAGCCCACGCCCTCGGAGGTCATGCCGCCGGTGTCGACGATGCTCGGGTTGGCGTGGCCGCGCGGAGCCGTGAGGCGCCACAGCCACGCCAGCGCCGGCGGCAGCACGTGCAGCAATCCGATGATGCCGTAGCTCGGCTGCTCGCGGGTGCACGGAGGCGTGCGGACCCCGAAGCTGCGAATGTCGACGCGAACGTGTCCGTCTTTGATGTTCGGCACGATTCGCCGCGGCACCACAACCCGCGGATTGGGGCACGGCACGCCCGGTTCGTCTTCAATGTGATCGAAGATCAGGGCACGGCTGTTCGGCGGTGCGTCGATGTTCAGGAACAACAGCGGCTCGGGAGGCTGCGCCGTCAGCCGCTCCAGGTGGGGGTCCGTGCCGTACCGCGTAATGTGGTTGACGCGGATGAACCACGAGTCCTCGGCGTCGAGAACCACGAGCTTCTTTTGTCGAGTGCGGCTTTGCACGTGCGGGGGGCACAGCGCCATGTCGTCAGTCACCGGGGCCAGGTGGCAGGCCCGGGAAAGGTGCACGTGCATGTCTTTGCCCGTGACGACGTTCGTGCCCAGCAAGAGTCGGCCGTCTTCTTCGCGGTGAACCTGCTCGAGCATTTCGCTCTTGCCGCCGCCCGAGGCGCCCTCGTGCATGATGGCCACGGTGTTGTCGTACGGGGTCGTAACCTCCACGGTCGAGCAGTGGGCCGTCAGCCAGCCTTCATCCTCGCCTTTGTTGAGCAGCACCCCGTAGATGCCCTTTTTGGCGCTCGGCCCCGGATACAGGTTGTAGCTAAACAGCTCGTGCAGGTTGTCCGTTCGGTTGTGCACTACGATCTGGCGACCGTCGAAGTGCGTGTGGCGGAACGGCGGCGCCACGTAGATGATGGCTTCCGGCGAAAAGTCGTCGCCGAGCTCGTCTACCGGGCGAATGCCCTGTAGCAACGCGAGCCCCATGGCGAAGAAACCGGCGTTCGCGGGGCAGATGGCGAGGGCGTCCACGCCCTTTTCCTCGACGCCCGCGGTGAAGCCAAAGGTCGCGAGCGGCTGCTTTTCGAGCCACGCGAAGGTCTCGTTGCGCAGGCCGTCGAACCTTTCGCCAAACCGCTCTGCATACCGAACCTTGTTGGTGGGCAGGTCGTCGCCGATCAGTAGGCACTCGGGGTCTCGGCGCCTCATGTAGGGCTCGACGTAGTTGGCGGAGATGCCGTTGCGCACCTGGCAGACCCGGGCCTCGAGCACCTCGCCACGACCGGGAACGTCGTAGGTGATTTCCTGAATGCCCCCGCGGGCGTCCTTTACGGCGAGCTCGGCGAGCTCGGCGACCGTGGACGCAACCGCGACCGACGGCGCCGCTTCCAGGACGGCCCGCGCCTCGCGAGGAAGCTTGAGCGCACGCCACTTCTCGTTGCTGCTGGAGTTCATGTTTTCGACCTCGTTGCTCGGAACTTGAAAGAGTCGTTGATTCGATCCCTATCACGAACCTTCGCCGGCCCAGAGACGCGACACGAACACGTTGCTGACGGCAACGCTGCGCCGTCGACTGAACGCCCTTAGTCGTTCGCAGCGCGCAAATGGTGCGCGGTTTGCGCGCCGTTGTCTTCGCAGGCCGACCGTTTCGAACTCTCGCTTCCGCCAGGCCGACATGCGCGATGGCCACGTGGCGCGTCGTCATTCCCGGACCGCAAAGCCGTTGGGTCCGTCGAAGACACGCCTCGCGTTCGCGCTCCGCATCTTCTTCGGCATCCCGTGGTCGCCGAGGACTGGCGCTCGCTCAAAGTTTCCTGCGCATCGGACCACGCGACCGCCTCGGGCAGCGCGCTCGCGTGGTCCGCCTGCGAGCGGGAGCTACGCTTTCGCCATGATCCACCACGGCGGCTGCCAGTGCGGTGCGATTCGCTACGAGATCGACGCCGACGCGATCCACACCCTGTACTGCTGTCATTGCAGGGAGTGTCAGCGGCAGTCGTCGAGCGCCTTCGGCATGTCCATGAAGGTCCGTCGTGCGGGGTTTCGACTCACGGCCGGAACCCTCGCGACCTGGAAGCGAACCGCCGACTCGGCGCGCCCGAACCGCGCCCACTTTTGCCCGACCTGCGGCGTACGCATCTATCACGATAGCGGGGACGACTCCGAACTCGTAAGCCTCAAGGCGGGCTCTCTCGACGACACCTCCGCCCTCGAGCCGATCGGGCACATCTGGACGTCGCGCGCCCAGCCGTGGCTGTCGTTCGCGGCCCACGCACTGCTCTACGGCGGTCAGCCCGACCACTACGACGACCTCGCCGCTACCTGGCGCAAGCGCCACTGACCGCGGCCGGGCCGCCGGAGTCGGGCCGATTTGCGGGGCCCGGCTCCGACGCCGACTAGACGGTTTTCGCGGCCGCGATGCTGGCCGCGCACGCTTCGGCGCACGCTTTGCACTCGGCGTGATGACCGGCGTGCTTGCGACAGGCCTGTTCGCAGTCGGTGCAGTGCGCAACGCACAGTTCGACGGCCATCTTCAAGTGCTTCGAATCGGCGGCGGCCAGGGTCGCGACCGCCTCGCACACGGCCATCATCTGCGTGACCTGTCGCGCGCAGTCCGCAAGCGACGTGTCGCCGGTGGCGAGCAAGTCGATGCAGTGTTGAATGCAGACGCGGCCGGTGTTCAGGCACTCGTCGAGGGTGGCGGTAAAGGCGGCGTGGCGATTCACGGGGGCTCCGTCGGCGGTTGCTGCGTGTTTCGAATGGTCGGCCGGATCCGTGCCCCCCGGCGCCGGCGGCTTCGCCTTGGGCTGGTCGGGCTCGGTCTTGGCACAGGCAATCAGCTGGCCGGTCACGCCGGCGGCGATAGCGCTGCTGCCGATTACCAGAAGGTCTCGTCGATTCATGGCTATGTCCAGACAGCAGGATGTCGCGCCAACCAGAGGAACGACCGCTGCTCTGTGAACAGAGTATCACGCGCGCACAGTGGTACCTGCGAGCACACGCGGCCGGGCGCCGAGCGGTCCGTTACTGCGGGCGGCGGTGAACCTGGGCTGCCCCCAGGAGCCAGCGAATGCGCTGCAGCTCCTTGAAGGACGGCACCTTGACGTCAAAGGGCACTTTGTTGACCGGGCCATCTTTGGCAAATGGGGGCGCCGGCTCGGTGTTGAAGAACTCGGCCCAGCTGCGAACGGGGCAGCCGTAGAAAATCTCATCAACGCCGTCGGGGGCCCAGCTGTGCAGTTTTTCTTTGACTTCGTACAGCAGCGCCTGGGCGTTGCGCAGCCGCAGTCGGGAGCCGTACCGCGACTTGCCCTTGGTCTTGGCGTACGTCGTTTGCGCACGCCCCCTGCCGCGCACGACGTATTTCTTGATGACTTTGTGGTGCAGTAGTTCGCGGTCCTGCCAGCAGCCCAGGGAGGCGGCGCCCGCCTGCATCAAGATTACCCAGTGACGGCCGAGGGGCTCGCGCAGCGCTTCGAGGTACTCGCCGACGTCGCGACCGTCGAGCGGGCGGAGCGCGGGCAGAACGATCCGCAACCGCCACTGGCCGTCTCCGTCCACGGCGACGAGGGACTTGCCCTGGTCGTCTGGACGCACGTCTTGTCCCTCAACGAGGGCTGGCAGCTCGCCGGCGAGAGCGGTCCAGGGGATGCGCTGCACGGAGTTCGACATCGGTTGGGCCCACGGTTGTCCGCCGACGGGGACGGCCAGCTTAGCCCGGGCGGCTCGCGTCCCCCCGACGTTTTCGCCTCTACCCGATCGGCGCGGGCTCGTCCCCGCTCGTGGATCGCCGCTGCCACCACGGCTGCGCCTGTGCCCGAGTGTGTATGATGCGCGCGGTGCATCGCCGTGTTCTCGTCCTCACAACCCTCCTGCTGGCCTGCGCGCCGCCGCCCGGGGCTCCAACGCCTGTGAGCCCCGTCGACGAGACTCCGATCGCCGCCCGCGCCGGCGACCCGCGAGCGCTCGCGTTCGGCTCGATCGTCGAGCAGGACGCCATTCGAACCGAGTGGCTCGAGGAGCGTCTCGAACAGGTCTTGCCGGCGCTGATGCGCGAGTACGGCGTCGATGCGTGGCTCGTGCTGGCCCGCGAGTACAACGAGGGGCCAACGTTCTTCAGCCTGGTCGGCCCCCGAACACTGGCCGCGCGCCGGACCACTATTTTGGCCTTCTTCGACCGCGGTCCCGACCAGGGAGTGGAGCGCCTCGCCCTCGGCGGAGGCAGCCAGGATGGCCTCTACACCGTCTACCGCGACCCCGATATCGAAAACCGGGAACTCTACGGCAGCGCCCAGTGGGCGCTTTTGCGCAAGCTCCTCGACGAACGCAATCCCGACGTCATCGCGGTCAACACGTCGCGCGGGCACGCGTACGCCGATGGACTGAGCAGCGGGCTTCGCGAGCAGCTGGTTGAGGCGCTCGGGCCCCACGCGGATCGCGTGCGCCCCGCTGAGGGTCTTGCCATCGACTACGTCTACCAGCGGCTTGCCAGCATGCGACCGCGGTACCGGGAGCTGATGGGCATGGCTCACGACATCATCGCCACCGCCTTCTCCAACGAGGTCATCTCGCCGGGAACCACCACGACCGACGAGGTCGTGGCGTTCATGCGCGACGAGGCCCGGCGTCGCGGGCTTGGCGAGTGGTTCGTGCCCACGGTGGACGTGCAGCGCGAAGGCGTGGTGGCCGGCAGCCCCCTGGACGAAGGCGTGTCGCCCACCATCAAACGCGGCGACGTGTTGCACTGTGACTTCGGCCTGGTCGGTCTGGGCCTTGCCACTGACACCCAACACCTTGGCTACGTGCTGCGCGACGGCGAGACCGAGCCTCCGGCGGGTCTCCAGCGAGCCCTGGGCGTCGCGAACCGACTCCAGGACATCCTGATGGCCGAGATGAAACCGGGTCGCACCGGCAACGAAGCGCTGGTAGCGGCTCTGGACGCCATGAACAAGGCCGGCATCGACGGATCGATCTACACCCACCCCATCGGCGACCACGGCCACGGCGCTGGCCCCATCATCGGCCTGTGGGATCGCCAGGAGCCAGTCCCGGTGCGCGGTGACGTCCGCCTGCGGGGTGAGACCTGGTACGCGATCGAGCTTCAGGCCACGTCACCGGTGCCGGAGTGGGGCGGTCAGCCCGTTCGAGCAGCGCTCGAAGAAGACGCCATCCTCAATCCCGACGGCACCATGGAGTGGGTGCTTCGCCGCCAGGAGCGCTTTCACCTCGTTGCTCCGCCGCGCTAGCGATCGTCGCTTGCCGCCTCCGTCGGCCGCACCCGCACCACTCGCTCAGCCCCGCGGCGCAGCAGGCGCAGCGGCGCCGGTCGGCCGACGTCCCAGCTGCGCAGGATTCGATGAAGATCGTCGACCGTCGCGACCGGTTCACCGTCGAAAGCGATGATCAGGTCGCCATCGCGCACCCCGGCAACCGCGGCCGGACCGTCGGTCACGACCGACTGAACCTCCACGGCGCTGCGCTGCTCGAGCTGGTGCGCTCGCGCGAGCCGGCGGTCGAGGCGGCGCGTGAACCCACCGACACCAACCTGGGCGCGTCGGACCCGACCGCGCGCAAGCAGCTCGGCAACGACCCACGCGGCGGTCGACGCTGGCACCGCAAAGCCGATGCCCTGAGAACGCGAAATGATCGCGGTGTTGACCCCGAGCACCGCCCCGGACGAGGACACCAGGGGGCCGCCCGAATTGCCGGGATTGAGCGGCGCCGTGTGCTGCACGACGTTGTCGATCAGCCGGCCGGTCCGACCGCGCAGGGAACGACCCAGCGCGCTCACGACGCCGGTCGACACGGTGGACTCGAAGCCAAGTGGATTGCCCATGGCGATGGCCAGCTGCCCCTGGCGAGGAGCAACGTCGCCGTTCAAGGGCACGTACGCGAACGACTCGCCGCTGATCTTCACGACGGCGAGGTCGGTGGCCGGATCGTCGCCGACCACCTGGCCCTCGAACGACCGGCCGTCCTGGAGCACCGCTCGCACTCTCCGGGCCCGATGCACGACGTGGCTGTTCGTGAGCACGTAGCCGTCTGGGGTGACCAGGAACCCGGAACCAGATCCGCCGCCCCGCCGCCGCTTCTGGCGAACCTCGAGGCTCACCACGGTCGGGCCTACGGTGTCCACGACGCCGATGACGGCGCGCGAGTACGCATCGAGCAGCGCGATGTCGGCGTCGCCGGCGGGGGCGCCCTGGTTGTGGGCGTGAGCCGCCTGGTTCCTCACGAGGCGCTCCGGGTGCCGACCTCGACTTCGACCGAGGTCTCGGCTCCTGCGCGCAGCAGGTCGAGGCCAACGGTCGATCCCGCTTTGTCGCCGAGCAACCGGTAAAGGTCGCGGGCACCGCGTACGCGCGCGCCGTCAATGGCCAGCAGGACATCGCCGAGAACGATGCCGGCGCCCGACGCGGCCGAGCCATCGACGACGTCGATGACCAGGGCGCCGACTTGCTCGCCGCGCGACCGGGCGACGGGCTCCGGCAGCTTGACCGGTCGGGTGGCGACGCCCAGAAAGCCGCGAGGCACCGTGCCGTGGGTTTCGAGCTCGCCGACGACCCGGCTCAACGTCGCGTGGGACACCGCGAGGTCGGCGCCGCGAAACACGCCGCGCGTGTTCATGCCAATGGCCTTGCCCGCGATGTCCACGAGGGGGCCGCCAGCAAAGCCCGGTGGGATCGCCCGGTCCGTTTCGATGTAGTGCTCGAGCCTGCCGCCCATCGGGGTGTCGACCTCCGTGCCGAGGACTCCGATGATGCGCAGGGAGGCGCGCACGCTGCGCCCGGGTCGCGCAATGGCCAGGGCCGCGTGGCCTACCGCGAGGTCGTCGGTCTCGCGAAACGCCAGAGGGGCGAGCCCGTCCGGGTCGACGCGGAGCAGCGCGACATCGGTGCCGCGGTCGCGGCCGACGAGCTCGGCCTTTCGCTCGTCGCCGTCGGCCGCTACGACGGCAATGTCGCGCCCGAGTCGGCGACCGCTCGTCACGATCAGCCCCCGGTCGTTCCAAACAAGCCCGGACCGGTCGGGTCCGCGATCGCCGCGAACGACGCGCACCACCGAGGGCGCGGCGGCGGCAACGGCGGCGGCCAGGTCGGACGAGAAATCAACTGCAGGATTTGCCATGCGCCCACGGTAAGGCCGCGAAAACGGCGGCACATCAGGCGTTTATCCAGGGGGCGGCCTGTACGTTCGGGCAGAAACTGTCGAGCGGGACCCGCCCGATCGGGCGGGGCGCTCTTGACGACGCTCGAGCCAGCCCCACATTCAGAATCGTGTCCGGACGACGCCGGGCGCCGTCACGCCATGACCCACAACCCGAGCCTGGAGCTGGAGCCGTCCAGTTCGCCGCTGCGCATCGCCATCGTGTCCAGCGACCCGCTGGTGCGCGCTGGGATATCCGCCGCGCTCGAGCACTCGGTCGGCAGCGAGATCGTGACGTTCGACCTGGCCGACGTGGCGGTGTGGGACTTCGGCGCCACGTCGAGCCAGGTGGACGAAGCTCTCGACGAGGTCGGCGGCGTGTCCATCCCCGTGGTGGCGGTGCTTCCCGCCGCAGCGGCCGCCAATCGCGCCCTGGCTGCCGGCGTTCGCGGCGTGGTGTTGCGCAGCGGTGTTGGCCCCCATCTGGTTGCGGCGCTCGCAGCCGCCCACGTTGGGCTGACCGTCCTCGACCCGGCGCTCGCCGAAGAGCTCGTCGACGACCGGGCTGACCGCGGTAACGCGCCCGACTCGCGCGTTGACCAGGGCGCAGACGTCGAGCCGCTGACGGCCCGCGAGCTCGAGGTCATCGAGCTCCTCGCGGAGGGCTTGTCGAATCGACGCATCGCCCGGCGCCTGGCCATCAGCGAGCACACGGTGAAGTTTCACATGAATGGAATCTTCGGAAAGCTGGCTGCCGACACCCGGACGGAAGCCGTCGTCGAAGCCCTCCGGCGCGGAATCCTGGCCCTCTAGCTCATCGCCGTTCGAGCGCCGGGACGAGCGCCCGCACGCTTCCAGAATCGCAGCCCGGTCCGCGCCGGGCTGCCCCTCGACGCGACCGGCGCTACCCTTGAATCGTGAAGACGCTGCTGATCGTCGCCGCCCTGGTCGTCGCAGGCGACGCCGCGGCAGGCCCCCGACACTCGGCGGTTCGAGTCGGCAGTGCGGCGCCGGCCTTCGACCTCGAGCGGCTCCAGGGGCAGGAGGCCGGACGCCTGGCGACTCTGCAGGGCCGGGTTGTGATCATCGAGTTCTGGGCGACGTATTGCGGCTGGTGCAGGTCGACCCACCCGGATCTGGCCCGGTTCGCCGCGGCGCAGCCGAAGGACGGGGTCGCGGTGCTCGGCATATCCAGCCAGGCACGCAGTCGACTGGCGCGCTATCTGAAACAGCACGACCTGGGTTTTACCGTCCTTCACGACGCGAGGCGCCGGATCGCGCGTCGCTACGGCGTGCGCGGCACACCGACGCTGCTCGTCATCGATCGCGGTGGGGTTGTCCGCTTCTTTGCCAGCGGAGCGCCGGCGGCCAAGAGGGCCATCGCGGTCGCCGCCGAACTCAGCCGTTAGCGGCCGGCGGGGGGGGCGCCTAGCCGGCGGCGGCGCGGGGGGCCAGGCGAAGGTGCTGTCTCGCCGCCATGTCTTGAATGGCGATGCGCGCCGCAAGCGGAATGTGCTCGAACAACACTCCGACTCCGCGCGGTCGCAGGGTCCTCGGGTTGGTCAACACTTCGTCTTCCTTGCGCTGCCAGATGACGCGCGCGACGCCCGTGATCGTGCCGTAGCACTCGAGCCGAAAACGCAGCATCAGTCGACTCAGCAACGGCGGCGGGTCGCACGCGAGGTAGGCGCCGTTGGCGGACACGTCCAGGACGCTGCCGTCGAGGACGGCTCCCACCCGGTCCTTGAGGCGAACGGCCGGTCGACCCTCGACTCGCTCGGTCGACCGCCCGCGCAAAATGATGAACTGGGCGGCCAGGCATACGTCCACCCGCGGCAGATTTCTTCCCTCGATTCCCTTCATCCTGAACTGGAGGGTCGGCTGCTCCCAGGACGGCTTGAGCAATCACCAGGATTGGGGGAGAGGCCCGGGGCGACCTAGTGACCTGGAACAGGTGTTGTTGGGAAATGTCCGCGGCCCATCCGCGTGATGGCGAGGCGTGAGGAGGGAGTTTGGTGGGCCCAAGTGACCGACGAACAACTACGCTAGCGCGTGGAGGGGCCCGGAGAGTTATCCGACGAATACCTGTTCCAGGTCACTAGACGCTTCCCGGGTTGATCCGTACGAGGGACGAATCGCGTGGGGGCCCTTCGAACGGCCGCGCTTTCGCGCGGTTGCGGAGAACGCCGCCTGGCGCGCGCTACAGCGCGCAAACTTCGCGCGCAAGCGCGATGAGGTCGTTCGTCGATACCGCTACCAGGCTGGCTACGGATCGGCCGGACGCTCTGTGTGCGCAGTCCGCCAGGTAGGCACCAACCTTGTAGCCAATCCATCGACGGCCGTCGGGGTGGCGCGACATCCACGGCTGCGGATCGGCGGTCGGCGGCAGCGCCATGACTTCGACCGCCCAGCTCGCAACGTCGTCGGGGTACTCGCCCCACGGTGGGGCGTTGCCGGTGCCGTCGCGCTCGAACACGGTGGCAAGCCCCTCGGTCACGACCCGGTCCACAATCGAACGGCTCGGCACCGACGCCCGTCGCACCACGTGGTGAAGCTCGTGGTAGAGCGTGGTGCGCATGGCGCGCTCGGCCGTGGCCGCGGGGCCGTCGCCGTGGCGCGGATCGACGCTCCAGTACACGACGTTTGGCGGACTCCAGGTCCCGGCTTCGCCGGTCTCGGGGACTACCTTGCTCCACGGCCTGACCTTGACAACGATCTGCGGCGGCAGGGTTGGCAGCAGCGCGCGAACCTCCGGCACCGTCGTGGTGGCGACCTTTGCAATCCGCCGCTGCTCGTCGCGCGAGAACGTGTAGCCCTCGTCGACGAAGAACTCGACGGTCACGTCCGCAGGGCCACAGGCGGCGGCGAGCGCCAGGAGCATCACCATTTTCGCATGGTGCGGTGTTGCCCAGCGAACCGAGGAAGAACGGGCCACGTGCTGCGATCGTACTCGAAGCCCGACGTGGTGCATCCACGCGGCCGGCAGTGGCTTGCGGCGGTGCCAACCAGCCCCTGGTCGGACGTGAAGGCCGCAGCTGACGTGCTACGTTGCCAGCGTTTCGACGCGTCCCGTGACGCCGCGATGCGCGCCGGGGGGCGAACTCGAGCCAAAGGCTGCTTTGATGACATCCAAGACTCTCTTCATTACCGGCGCCTCGTCGGGCATTGGGGCTCAGACGGCCCGACAGGCGGTTTCCTCGGGCTGGAACGTGGGCTTGTTCGCCCGCTCGGCCGACGCGCTTGCCGGGCTCAGCGAGGAACTGGGCGACAAGGCGCTCGCTCTACCGGGCGACGTGACCAGCCGAGATGAGCAAGTGGGTGCGCTGGCGCAGCTCGCCGGCGAGTTCGGCGGCGTCGACGCCGTGTTTGCCAACGCTGGCACCGGGATCAATCAGCCCGGCACCGAGAACGGCGACCCGGGCGAGTGGGAAAAGGTCGTGCAGCTCAACATCATGGGCGTGCTCTACACCGCCCACGCCGCCATGCCGTACCTGCGTCCGGTCAAGGGCCATTTCGTGGTAACCGGCTCGCTCGCCGGCCGCACCCACGTCAAGGGCTCGGTGTACAGCGCGTCGAAGTGGTTCGTGCACGGCTACGCGGGAAACCTCGCCCTGGAGATGGCAGAGTGGGGCGGACGCTGCACCGTGGTCGCGCCGGGCATGGTGGACACGCCGTTTTTCGACAACCCGAGGGAAGGCCGCCTGCAGGCAAGCGACGTCGCCGATGCCGTCATGCTGGCTCTGAACGCGAACCCGCGCAGCAACGTCCGCGAGGTCTTTCTCACGCCGCTGGATACCTCCGGCCACCACTAACCACTAACCCGGCGACCGGCAGGCTACCTCCGGTCTTCGCGGCGCTCGCGGCGGTCTTCCCGGCGCTCGCGCCGATTTTGCCGCTGCTCCTGGCGGGCCAGGGCGATCAGCTCGACGATGAGCGAGCGTTTGCGAGCGAGCGCGCCCTGGTCGTAGCGGCCGTGCAGCCGGGACAGCTCGGTTGCAATCGCGCTGCGGCGAGCCGCGCTGCGGGCTTCGGCCCGGCGGTCGCGGCGATCGTCACGCAGGTCGCGGCGGTCGTCGCGGCGAGCGGCGCCCCGAACATTCCGGTTTCGCTCGCGCCGGGAGCGCCGCACTTCGCGTGAGTCCTGGCGCAATTCGCGACGACCCTCGCGGGCCTCTTGCCGCATCAGCGCCTGCAGGCGCGCGTCGACCGACCGCAGCTTTGCGGCGCTGCCAGCCGCCCGCGCCGCGTCGAAGTCGGCGAGGACCTTCTGCAACCGCGCGGTATCGACCGCGTCGTCAACCGACTGCCGGCGGTTCTGCCTCTTCTCTGCCTGGTTGACTTTGCGCTCGCCCGGGCGGGCTTGCGCCAGCGCCGCAGCGGGGGCGAGGAAGGTGGCGGCGACGACGATAGCAAGCAGGTTCTTCTTCATTGGGATGTCTCCGAGTGGGGTCTCCGACGGGTTGGACTCGGCAGCCGGCCAAACGTTAAGCGCCGCTCGCCCCGTCGCCCGTGCACCTAAGCGAGCCCCGTGCCACCGGGTAACGCACCGCGATCGCCTGCAAGTGCTCCGACAGTCGTCGCGATTCCCCACAGGCTTGTGCGGACAAACCCAACGCCGGGGCGACCGGCCGCACACTCGGGCACCCGGGGCGCCGGCAGTTGACGCTCCTCCGCCGTCCGTCGCCGAACCTCCGCGTTGCCCCACCGAAGTTGTTGTCGTGCAACTGATGGAATTGACGGAGCCCCGGCGAACTGGAGTTGCTCGCCTACAAAAGAGTCCTTTTCACGACATCGCCGTCGAGCGTAGGCTGGCGACGTTCTCCATCGTTATGCAGTACCTCGATACAGAACGTTTCCCCCTGCCGGAGGGCTATCGCTTTCGCTCCATCACCGTCCGTCGAATGACGGTCGACGACCTTCGGCTCATCACCGCCGGCTACGACACCGTGCCCGAGGATGAGGAAGAGCGCATGCGCATGCTCGAAGACGGCTACCGCTACTGCCTGGTCGCGGTCGACGACATGCCGTTTCACGGGCGCACGTCGCTCATGGAGTTCCGGAGTTTTTCTCCCGCGATCGTCGCCTTCATTCGGATCGCGTTTTTGGCCATCAACACGCCCGAGCACATCGCCGAGATCCTGCGCGAGTTCTGGACCGAGATGCGCCGCAAGCGGGCCAGCTAGCGAGTCGATAGAGCCCCGCGCGTTTGCGCCCGTGGGCGGCGCCAGCGGCCGGGCTCCGCAAAGTAAAGTCCCGCGCCGAGCGGTCGGGCAGGGCGGCGCTCGCCCCGGCCGAGCTGACCGCCCCGCTTGCTCCCCATGACAATCGCTCGGCCGAGGTGTCACAAGTGGTCAGCGCCGGCGACGCATCGCTTCACTTGGTCACCTGCGCGCTTGGCGAAGTGTCGCGACATCGGGATCGTTTGCGTGCGGGGGCCGAGCTCCGCATCGTCTGACAGCGCATCGATCGGCGCGCTGGCGTGTTGAAGCGGCACCGGTCGACCGTGCTAGCTTCCGGGCGCTCATGCGGGTACTCGTGCGCTCCCTCATCTGGTCGTCCTTTCTTCTGGTCGCGTGCGCGGCTGGCGGGACCTCCACCAAGAAAAACCAGGCCAAGAACGTCGACGAAGGTCCCATGTCGGCCGGCACGTTCGCGGGTCTGAAGATGCGGACCATTGGCCCGTCCTTCATGTCTGGCCGCATCGCGGACATCGCTCTGAAACCGGACGACCCCAACGTCTGGTACGTGGCGGTTGGCTCGGGCGGCGTCTGGAAGACCGAGAACGCCGGCACGACCTGGCAGTCGGTGTTCGATGGTCAGGGGTCGTACTCGATCGGCTGCATTGCCATCGACCCATCGAACCCCCACGTCATCTGGGTCGGTACGGGCGAAAACGTCGGCGGTCGCCACGTCGGCTATGGCGACGGCGTGTACCGCTCGCGCGACGGCGGCAAGTCCTGGGAAAACGTCGGCCTTGCCAAGAGCGAGCGAATCTCGAAAATCATCGTGCACCCCGAAGACCCGAACACGGTCTGGGTGGCCGCCCAGGGCCCCCTGTGGTCGTCGGGCGGCGAGCGGGGGCTCTACAAGACGACCGACGGCGGCCAGAGCTGGAAGCAGGTGCTAGGCGCCGGCCCGTGGACCGGCGTCACCGACCTGGTCATCGACCCGCGCGACCCCGAAGTGCTGTACGCGGCCACCTGGCAGCGCCACCGCACCGTGGCCGCCTACGTGGGCGGCGGCCCCGAGTCGGGGCTTCACAAGTCCACCGACGGCGGCGCGACCTGGACTCGACTGACCAAGGGGCTGCCGGGCGACCCCAAGCGGAAGCTCGAGCCGGAGAAGAAGGGCCTGCGGCCCGCGGTAAAGCCCATCGATGACGGCAACATGGGCAAGATCGGCCTGGCCATCTCGCCGCACAACCCCGACGTCCTGTACGCGGCCATCGAGCTCAACCTGCGCAAAGGCGCGGTGTTTCGGTCCACCGACCGCGGAGCCTCCTGGGAAAAGCGCTCGGATACGGTCGCGGGCGGCACGGGGCCGCACTACTACCAGGAACTGTATGCGTCTCCGCACGCCGACGGCCGCATCTACCTGGCCGACGTGCGCATGAAGGTCTCCGACGACGGCGGCAAGACCTTCCGGGAGATGAAGGAAACCTTTAAGCACTCCGACAATCACGCGCTGGTGTTTCGCGCCGACGACCCCGACTACCTGCTGGTCGGCACCGACGGCGGCCTGTACGAGTCGTTCGACCTGGCCACGAACTGGCGCTTCGTCGACAACCTGCCGGTCACGCAGTTCTACAAGGTCGCTCTCGACGACGCGAAGCCGTTCTACAATGTGTATGGCGGCACTCAGGACAACAACACCCAGGGCGGCCCGTCGCGCACCGACAGCGCCCAGGGGATTCGCAACGCGGATTGGCGCGTCATGCTTGGCGGCGACGGCCATCAGCCGGCCACCGAGCCGGGGAACCCGAACATCATGTACGCCGAGTGGCAGCAGGGGAACCTGGTTCGCGTCGACACCACCAACGGGGAGCGGGTGTACATCCAGCCGCAGGCGGGCCCCGGCGAGCCGCGCAACCGGTTCAACTGGGATGCTCCCATCCTCGTGAGCCCGCATCAGCCCAGTCGGCTGTATTTCGCTTCCCAGCGGGTCTGGCGATCCGACAACCGCGGCGATTCATGGACCGCCGTTTCCGGCGACCTCACGCGCAACGAAGAGCGCCTGCTGACGCCTCACATGGGCCGCAAGTGGAGCTTCGACGCCCCCTGGGACCTCTACGCGATGTCCCAGTACAACACGATCACGTCGCTGGCCGAGTCGCCGGTCCAGGAGGGCCTGCTGTACGCGGGAACCGACGATGGGCTCATTCAGGTTTCCGACGACGGGGGCAAAAGCTGGCGCAAGACCGACGTCAATCGCCTTCCGGGGGTTCCGAGCCGAGCCTTCGTCAACGACATCAAGGCCGATCTGTTCGACGCCAACACCGTGTACGTGGCCCTCGACAACCACAAGTCCGGCGACTTCAAGCCGTACTTGATGGTCAGCAACAACCGCGGCAAAACCTGGCGGTCCATCGCGGGCAACCTGCCCGAGCGCCACCTGGTCTGGCGAATCGTTCAGGATCACGTTCGCAAAGAGCTGCTGTTTGCTGGGACCGAGTTCGGAGTCTTCTTCACCGTCGACGGGGGCCGCAAGTGGGTCAAGCTGGCGGGCGGAGCCCCGACCATTTCGTTCCGCGACCTGGCGATCCAGCGGCGCGAAAGCGACCTGGTCGGCGCCACCTTTGGTCGAGGCTTCTGGGTTCTCGACGACTACTCGCCCCTCCGCGAGGTAAGCGAAGAGGCGCTGGAAAAGCCCGCCATGCTGTTCTCGCCGCGGAAGGCACTTTGGTACATCGAGCGACACGTCCTTGGCCGGAGCAAAAAGGGCTCCCAGGGCGAAGGCCACTACATCGCCGACAACCCCCCGTTCGGCGCGGTGCTCACCTACTACTTGAAGGACGACCTCAAAACCCGCGCCACCAAACGCCGTGAAAACGAGCTCAAGCTCATCGAGCAGAACAAGGACACGCCCTTCGTCGGCTGGGACGCGGTGGACGCAGAGAGGCGCGAGCCCGGGCCGGCAATCGTTCTCACCGTTCGAGACGCGCAAGGGCAGGTCGTGCGGCGCCTGTACGGGCCGACCAACGCGGGCATTCACCGCGTGGCCTGGGACCTGCGCCTGCCCGATGAGACGGCGCTTGCCCTGACCCCACGTCCCAAGGGCCCGAACGCCGGAGAAGACCCCCGCGGGGTCATGGTGGGCCCCGGGCGCTACACCGTGACGCTTTCCCAGCGCGTGGCTGGCAAGACCGTCGAGCTCGCGGGCCCGGTCGACCTCGACGTGGTGCCCATGCGGGAAGGTGGCGCGCTGCCGGGCGCCGACCCGGTCGCGGTGGCCGCGTTCTGGAAGCGCATCGCGACGCTGTCGCGCAGCGTGTCGGCGGCTTCGCAGGCCATCAAAGAGGCGCAGGCCCGACTGGAACGAATCGAGGAAGCCCTGGACAAGTCGCTGTCGGCGCCCGCGGACCTGGACGCGGAGCTGGACCGGCTGCGAGTGGACCTGGACGACCTTCGCCTGGCTCTCGTTGGCGACGCCCGCAAAGACGTGATGGGGCAGCGCGAGCCCCACACCGTCAGCTCTCGCCTGGGCTTTGCCGCCCAGGGGACGCTCGACTCCACGTATGGGCCGAGCCCGGCTCACACCAAGAACATCGAGCTGGCGGAGCAAGGCTTTCAGGACATTCGCCAGCGGCTCAACCAGCTGCTTTTCAAGCAGCTTCCGGCTTTTGAGAAGCGATTGATGGATGCCGGAGCGCCGTGGTCTAGCGGCCAGCCCGTGCCGTAAAGGCCGGTGCGGCAGCTGCCCCGACAAAGTCGCGCCATACTGACCCCGTGAGCACTACGCCGTACCAGCTGCTGGGCGGGCGCGACGCCGTCCTGGCTTTGGCGCACCGCTTCTACGACGCCATGGAGCGCGACGAGCCGGCCCTGACCGCACTGCACGACTGCCCGACCCCGGGCAAAGTTAGTAACGGCACGCGCGAACGCTTCGGCCTGTTCCTGGTCGGATGGCTCGGCGGCGAGCAAGACTACACCCGGACCTACGGTCACCCGCGCCTGCGCATGCGGCACGGCCGGGTGCCGGTCGACATCGCCATGCGCGACGCGTGGCTGCGGTCCATGGCGGCGGCCATGGACGAGCTCGGCATCGAGGGCGACGTGCGCACGTTTCTCGACGGCCGATTCGCCGAGGTGGCCGACTTCCTGCGCAACGTGCCCGAGGACGAGCCTGGCCCCGGGTAAGCAATGCCCGACGTTTCGCAGACCATCACCGTCTATCCCACGGCTCTCGAGATCGCCAAGGGCTACGATGGCCCGCTGCGCGGGGCTCCCGAGCCGCGGGTGATCCTGGCTGCGTACTGGGTTGAGCGGCGCGACGTGCGTTTGCTGGGCCGCGAGGTCTACCGCTTCGACACGCGGGGACCGTTTCCGAAAACGGAAACCCCGCGCTCGTCGCCCGGCATTGCAGTCGGCCTCACGACCCGAGTGCCCGGATGCTTCGTTTTTCTCGGCATCGCGGTTGAGGAGGACTCCGGGCGGGGCGTGCAAACCCTGTACGCCGGCCTGGAAGACGCGCGCAACGTGCAGCTTTGGTGCCCTTCGAGCGCGTCTCCGACGCCGAACGGCCTGGTCGGCTACGCGAGCGGCGACCAGAAAGCATCCACGCCTGCCCAGGTGGAGTTGATGTTCGCCTCGGACCACGCCGCGCAGCTCGCCGAGGGCGACGATTGGGTTGGTAGCGTGGCGTGGGCGCTGCCCGCGAAGGGCGCCGCGCACGCCGAGTTTCGACTGCCCTTCGGCTCGGCCAAGGCCCCAAACCAGTGGACGGCCTTCGTCACCGTAGCGCGACGGTAGCGGTGCGAGGGGCTCCCGAGCCGCGCCGACTCCGCGCGGGCCCGTCGGCTATCTCCGGGGGTGGACCTCGGGCGATGCCGTGCCGTTGGCCGGCCGTCTCGCAGCCTTGAATGCGCTTGCTGCGCGCTCCACTGCGGACAGCACGTCGCGAGCATGCTTGAGAAACACAACGCCATCGGGCAGCAGCACCATCCCCTTCGAGGTCCGCTCGAACAACGCCGTACCGAGCTCGTCCTCGAGCGCCTTTAGCTGCCGACTGACCGGAGGCTGCGTCACGCACAGCCGCGCGGCGGCGCGGCCGACATGGCCTTCTTCGGCGACCGCCACGAAGTACTCCAGCTGGTTGAGACTCACTCGGCCATTGTAACGAGACCGACCGCGCGAGCCGATACCTTTTCGGCATTGGACAACCCCTGTCCCCGTACCTAGGGTGGGGCATGGCTATTGCTATCCTCGCGGACTGGGAGCAGGACCGCATGCGCCGCGCGGGACGGGCAGCGGCCGCAACCCTCGCCGCCGTGGGCAGCGCGATCCGGCCCGGCGTCAGCACCCTGGAAATCGACAAACTGGTCCGCCGCGATACCGCCGCCCGAGGCGGAACGCCGGCTCAGCTTGGCTACCATGGATTTCCGGCGTCGCTTTGCACAAGTCGCAACAACGTCGTGTGCCACGGCATTCCTTCGCCGCGGGAACTCATCGAGTCGGGCGACATTCTCAACTGCGACGTCACCACCTGCCTGGACGGCTACCACGGCGATACGTCCATCACGTTCCTGGTGGGAGACGTAAGCCCCGAAGCGCGCCACGTGGTCGATGTCGCGCGGCGCTGCCGCGACGCGGGCATCGCGACCATTCGGGAGGGCTCGCGCCTCGGCGACATTGGCCACGCCATCGAAGAGTTCGCCCATCGAGAAGGCTGCTCGGTGGTGCGGGACTACGGTGGTCACGGAATCGGCAGAGCCATGCATCAGCCGCCGCAGGTCAATCACTTCGGCCGGGCCGGCGTAGGCAAGCGACTGCGCGCCGGCATGTGCATCACCGTCGAGCCCATGATCAATCTCGGCGGTCCCGACGTGCGGCTTCTCAACGACGGATGGACCGTGGTGACCGAGGACGGCGCGCTCTCAGCCCAGTTCGAACACACGGTGCTGGTTACAAAGACCGGGCACGAAGTGCTGACCGCTCTTTGAACGAGGGCCGCCCTGCGCAAGGTGCCCGGGGCACGCTGCACTGCGGCCAAGGACGCCTGGACCACGCCGTCGGGGCGCTCGTTCTGGACAAGGGCCAGGTCGCCTGGAACGCTCAAGCCATGGAGCTAACCTCGCTCGCCCTTCGAACGAACCTTCTGTTTCACAGGTTCGACGGCCGCGTTCTCGATCGCGGGCACTACCTGGTCGTTCATTCGCCGCGCAACCCGGGCTACTACTACGGCAACCTGCTGGTGATGGCCGATCCGCCGCGGCCGGGGGATGCAGCGTCCTGGTGCGAGTTGTTTGCCCGCGAAGTCGGCGAGCCCCTTGGCGTCGACCACGTGACCCTCGCCTGGGACGGCGACGACGCCGGGCACACCGACGAGCTGGTGACTGCCGGCTTCGAGCTAGAGGCCAACGTGACGCTCGCCTGTTCGGAGGGACAGGCAGCGCGCGCGGTACCCGGCTTGACCATGCGGCCCCTTGCGGGCGACGCCGATTGGGAGCTCGCATCGCGCCTCAACGCAGCCGTCGACCCGCTGCGGGGCAGCAGCGAGGCGTACGAGCGGTTCCGCGCGCGGTCCCGGGAGCGTACCCGGGGCATGACCGAGGCGGGCCTGGGCCACCAGATGGGCGGCTTCGTGGACGGTCAGCTCGTCTGTCAGATGGGCATCTTTTCCGATGGCGAGCTGGCCCGCTTTCGCAACGTCGAGACGCATCCCGAGTTTCGCCGCCGAGGCATCTGCGGCAGCCTGGTGGTCGAGTGCACCCGCATCGCACTGACCGAGCTTGGCGCCCGAACAGCGGTCATCGTCGCCGAGCCGCAAAGCCAGGCCGAGCGCGTGTACCGCGCGGCCGGCTTTTCCGACGCCGGGCGTGAGCTGTCGGCTCTACGGCCCCCGCGGAGCGGGTAGAGCTCGCGACAGCGCCTACTAGCGAAAGTCTTTGCGCTTGCGGTGTCGCCCGTCGCACCACGGCTTGTTCTGTGAGTCGCCGCAGCGACACAGCGTGGCGCGGTCACCGGTCTGCAGCTCCTGCAGCGGCACGTTGATTTCGAAGTCGCGGCAGATTCGAACCTCGCCGCCTTCGACCACGTCTACGGCCGGGCCGTCGCCCAACGCCGGAGTTGCGGCCGTCTTCGACTCGTAGGCCAGGGCACCCGAGGGGCACGACAGCACGACTCGAGCGATTTCGTCCGCGGCGTCGCTGTCGCCGGCGAGCTCGCGTTCGCGAAGCTCCTTGAGCGGCTTGCAGTGGAAGACATGCATGCAGACGTTGGGATTGAACTGGGTGCGAATGGTGTTGCCCTCCCAGATCTTGATCGCCTTTTTGCCGGCCGACGCGGGCTCTGCGACGAAGCCCTCCCGGGCATGGCTGCCGTCGCAAAACGGCGCGTTGTCCGACAATCCGCAGCGGCAGAGGTACACATCTTTGCCCTCCTCAACCGCGATGGGCTCTCCGCAGAAGGCGACGGAGAGGTCGTCGCCAGAGATCTTGAGCGGACCGTTTTCGAGAACGTGGACAGCGATCTTTTGGTCGGACATGGCTCGGCGAGCCTACCAGAGACCCAGGCTGCCCACGACCCGGGGCGCGCTTTGCCGACGTGGCCAGGGGGCCCGATGCGCCCATGCAGAACGGGCGCCCACCGGGGCGCCCGTTCTTCGGTGATTGGTTGTGGGGTTACTACGGGTTGTGGCGGAAGTCGGGGTATGCGACGGCGCTGCCCCCCGGCTCGTCCGTCCCGGACTTGACGTCGATAAGAACCGCGTCGGTCGCGTCCGGGGCAAAGCCGTCGCTGAGGGTCAGTACGGCCCGGTAGCTGCCCTCCTGCGCCGGCACGAACGACGGCTTGAGGGTGTCGGCGTCGACGAGAGTGTCGCTGGCGTTGGTGCCGTCGGGCGCGAACAGCTCCCACTTGATCGACAGCTCGTCCTCGTCCGGGTCGAACGACGCCGAACCGTCGAGGTCCACGCGCTCGCCCACCGTGCCCGACTCGGAGCGAACGACGTCCGCCACGGGGCCGCGATTGCTGCGTACCGGTACGGTGATCGAGACCTCTTCACTGTCGTCGAACCGGTCGTTCGCTTTCACGAACACCTTGTAGTCGCCAACCACCGACGGCGTGATGGTGACGGTCGGCGTGGTGGCGGCCTCGATGGATTCGGCGATCGCCGGATCTGCTCCTTCGGGAAGTTCGACCCGCCAGGAAAACGTCAGCTCGTCGTCGGGCTCGAAACCGTCGTCGCCATCCTCTGAGCCCGTGGCGTCCAGCTGGGTGGGCAGGCCGACCACGCCGAACTCGTCGGCGGTCAGGGCCGCCGTGGGGGCTGCGTTTTCACGGGCGGTAAAGGCAAGCGCCTGCGCGGCGACCTGGCCGGAGAAATCCGTTGCCGTAAGCGTGATGGTGTAGTCGCCGGCGATGTCGGGGGTCACCGTCGCGGTCTCGCCATCCGAGCCTAGGACCAGTGCAGCGTCGCTGCCTTCGGGGGCTTCGAGTTCGAAGGCGAGCTCGAACTCCTCGCCCTGCAGGTCGAAGCTGCCGGTCGCATCGGCGCTTACCTCGCGACCGATCGAGATGAACGACTCCGTTTCGTCGTCATCGACTTCCAGGGCGATGGGCCCCTGCAGGACAAGGCGGGGGGAGGGGGGGCTGTTTGGCTCGTCACTGTCGCAGCCGGCTGCGAAAGCAGATAGAACAAGCAAGAAAAGGGGGGTCTTCAAGCGATTCACAAGTTGTCTCCTTCGAACCGCAGTGCGCAAACCGAGTGCGTGCGGTCGGGGAGCACGAGAGCAAGCGGCGTGCCTGCGACGTGACCTGTGCGCTACCCCCGGCGATCGGCCCAGCGTGAGTCAGCCAGGGTGGCGCGTGTGTGACTGCAGTCGTTGGTTGAAGCCAACTCGAAGCCCCGCATAAACCAAAACGCGCTACGCGACTGGAACACCGGGTGTTTCGCTCCGGTCACAGGGTGGAACACCTGTGACCGGTCAACCACAACCACAACCACAGCGCAGCCCGGTCGCTACCGAGGAAGTCGCCGGCACCGGTTGGCTCATCCGCGCGTTTTCGGGCCTGCGTGATAGATCCGGGCCGGCGACGGCGTTCGGGCCTAGCCCTGCTTGTAGATCTGGATCAGGTTGCCGCACGTGTCGGCAAAGACCGCAAGCGTGACGTCCCCGTGCTGCTTCGGCGGCCCGGTGAACGTAACGCCGCGTTCCCGCAGTCGATCGTAGTCGGCCTGCACATCGTCTGACTCGAACGCGGTCATGGGAATGCCCTGCTCGAGGAGCGCCGCTTGAAAATCGCGGGACGCGGGGTTCGCGTTGGGCTCGAGGACCAGCTCGAGTTCCTCGGGGCCGTCCGGAGACACGACCGTTAGCCAGCGAAACTCACCGAGAGGAATGTCCTGCTTCTTCCGAAATCCAACGATGTCCGTGTAGAACGCAAGCGCCTTGGCCTGGTCGTCTACCGGGATACTCACGAGCCGAATTCTCATGGCCCGACCCTACCTCTGCGGGCGGCGCTCGCGCTTCTCCGAAATTTCACCCGCACCCGTTTCGCCCAGGGCGCCCATGAGCGACAGGCACCCCGGAGCCAGGTCGTGGCCTCGAAAGCGACTCCGGTACGCCGACGGCGACGCTCCGATCCGGCGGTGAAACAGCGCGCTGAAGCTTCCAAGACTGGAGAAACCGACCGCGAAGCAGGTTTCTGTAACCGTTGCGCCGTCCGCCAGCAGCCGCTTGGCTCGCTCGAGGCGGGCGCGTATTCGCGCCTGATGGGGTGTTTCGCCGAAGAGCGCGGCGTACTGCCGAATAAACAGCCCCGTCGACAGCCCCGCCTCGGCGGCGATCTCTCGAACCGCGGGCGGATGGGGAGTGGCCAGGCAGACTTGATTTCGAGCTGCGCAGAGCAAGGCCAGCTTTTCTCGAGTGAGCACCGCCCGCGAGCTTGGCACAAACCCGTCCGCCCGCGTGTGGGTTCGGCCCCGCATCACGCCTCGTGGTGCGGCATGGCTACTCGCCCTCGTCACCGAGCGCGGCGCGGGCTTTGACCGCAAACGGATCCCCGGGATGACGCTGGATCAGGGTGTTGAGAGTTTTTGTCGCCAGGTCGTCGCGCCCCTCCCGCTTCTGGGCCGCGGCGACGTGCCACAGCGCTCCCGGCAGGAAGTCGCTGGCGGGATACGAGCTCATCAGGGCGCGGACCACCGCGACCAGCAAGGCCGCGTCCTGGGTTTCGGTCGCGGCTCGGACCACCGCGGCCAGGGCGCGTTCCGCAAAGCTCGGCGGCTCGGGCTTTGCGATTTCGGCGCGATACAGCTGCGCAACCGCCTGCCAGTCGCGAGCCCGCCCCAGCCGAACGACCGCCTCGGATACGTCGACCTGCAGGCCGTGGTCGGCCTCGGCCGCGCCGGGGCCGTGCGAGGTATCGAAAGCCGGCAGCTCGACCCCCTCCTGGCGGCGCACGCGCGCGATGCGCCACAGGTCGTAGTGGGCAAACGCCCACAGAGCCGCGGCCGAGCCGGCCGCCCCGTACACGGCCTGCGCGCTCACGGGAAGAGTTCCGTAGTGGCGAAAAAGAAGCAGTGCGGCCAGGTCGAGGGCCAGGGCGGCAAACACCATCAGCAAGAAGCGACCGCGCCCGAACTCGCCGAGCAGCAGATGTCCCGCGCCCGGCAAAAGGGCGCCCAGAGCGTGTGCCGGCTTCGTCGATAGGCGCTGATGGCTGCAGCGGCTGCTGGCCGTCACGGCTCGACCACAGCGTTGGCACAGTACCGCGGCGCCCGACGAGCCCCTCGGCGACACGTGGATGGGGCCGCGCGGACGTCCGACCAGGTCGCACGAGTAGCGCAGCGCGCGCCGGTCGGTCACCGCGACCATTTGCAGCGTCGGCGCGACCAGATCGAGAATGTCGGTCGGGTCTTCCGGCAGGTCGACCAGATCGCTCGCAAACTCTCGGTAGCGCTCTTCGTCCTCGTCTTCGAGAGGGAGTCGGTACCCGGCCGCCAAGACGCGTTCGCCAGGCTCGAGCACGGATACGTGGGCGGCCCGGGCCCCTACCTGCAGCTCGACGGCATGGGCGGCGAGGCTCGGCGAGCGACGGTCGACCAGCAGTGGGCCCGCGAAGCGCCGGGCAATGACACGGGACGCGCCAAGTCCGACGAGCAGAGCCGTCGATGCTCCCGCGACCAGGTAGCCGGCAACGGCGCCACCGACAAAGGCGAGCAGCGCGGCCGTTACGTACGCGCCGAGCAAGGCGGCCTCTGGCGAGACGAGTTCGTCCACCACGGTTTGCGCGCGCTGTCCGAGAGCTTTGAGGACGCCCTGATCGCGGTCGCCGTTGGAGAACATCCGGTCGAGCCCGTACCAAAGAAGGAGCAGACCGAGCAGCACGTACAGACCTATCTGCCCCGCCAGCTCGACGCGCGCCATGGTGGTGCGGGAGTCGAGGACGCTGTCGATGGCCTCGCGAAGGGTCGCGTCGCCGAATCGGCGCACGTGGTTGTCGTCCCCGACGATGGCGCCGCCCGTTAGCGCGCTGTCGGTCAAGGCTTCCTGCGAACCTCCCAGGGCGCCCGGCGTGCGCCCGATGCCGTCCGAGAACTCGAAGACCCCCGTGAACCGATCCGAGCTGACCAGCACCGCCCCCTGGCTGGTGACCCATACTCCGCCTTGCTCCCGCAGCTCCCGGGACCAGTCGGTGGTGGGCAGCCTCCATCCTCGCAGGCTCGCAACGGGCGTCCAGTCGGCACCGTGCGGCTCCATGCGCAACACCGCGCACTCGTCGAAGTTCGTTCGACACACGTCGCGGTAGAGTTCTCCCCCGGGGCCGCGCCCGAGCTCCCAGCCTGGCAAACCCTCGAGCGGGGCATTCACGGCGCTCGCGAGCGCACCGTTCTTTGGCGGATCGACCGGCGACAGCGACTCGTCGAACAGCATGAGGTCGCTGGTTCGAGTGCACTGCACCGCAAGCAGACCCGGCGCCCATCGCAAAAGACCGTTCGGATAGCCGCAGCGGGCCTCGGCCTCGAGTTCGAGCGCGGAATCGATGACCAGGAGGCGGTCACCGATGGTGTCGGCCACGACGAAGCCACCGCTGGCCAGCGGCTCGATTTCGAAGGTGCGCGTGAAGTATTGAGGGGCGTGGATTTCTCCCGTCTTTTCACCGGCCGGGTCAAAGAGGTGCAGCCGCTGCCGGCCGCCCTCGGCGATGGCGTAGCCGCCATCGGGGAGTCGGGCGACGTCGGAAATGGCCTCCAGCAAACGCTCGGCCCGCAGGACTCGTCTGGTTTGCCCGGACTCGTCCGTCACGAACACCAGGCCGCCGACCGCCACGTAGACCTCGCGCGCCGCCGCGTCGCCGCGCACCGTGGTCACGCCCTCGATGTCGGTCACGCGAACCCCGGCGTAGATGGGCAGGGCCACCAGCAACGCCATGAGCCCGAGGGCGAGTATCAGCAGGGCCGTGGCCGCCGCTGCTCGAGTTGCACTGCGCCCCCCGCCAGTGTCCCCCACGAACTCGATGGTACTACGGGCGCGCGTGCGCCCGGAATCCGGGCTACTAGCCCAGTTTGGGCTAGTGACCTGGAACAGGTCACGAGCCGGCCGGGTTTGGCCTGGCCGCGGGGCGCACTTTGCGCGAGCATTCAAGCCATGCGCCGACTCGCCCGGACCGCGCTGCTGGCCCTGGCGCTGCTCGCCGTTGGTTGCGCCGACGACCCCGCGGATGCCACCGACGACGACCGGGTCGTCTCGGCCGAGACCGTCGACTACTTTCCCGTTTCTGGAGTGTTCGATCTCGACCTGCTGTTCGTCGTGGACAACTCCAGCTCGATGGCCGACGAACAGGCCTTGCTGGAGCGAAACTTCCCCCGCTTCATGAACGTCTTGGAGACCGTGGAGGGCGGACTGGACAGCGTGCACATCGGCGTGATCTCCACGGACGATAGCGCGTTCAGGGGCGCACGCTGTCCCCAGCTCAACGGCAACGCATTCATCAAAGACGTTGAGGACGAGCGCGGTGACCGCGTCCGCAACTACAGCGGCACGCTTCAGGAGGCGTTTACCTGCGCAGCCCTGGTCGGCACCGGCGGCTCGGACTGGTCGCGGCCGCTGGAGATGGCCCGCGCCGCCCTCGAACCAAGCGGCCCCAACGCGGATTTTGTGCGGGACGGGGCCTTTTTGGGCCTCGTCTTCATTACCGACGAAGACGACCTGTCGTCTGGCGACGTCGCCAGCTACGTCGATTTCTTTCGAGGGCTCAAGGACGACCCGACCGACGTCATCGTGTCCGGGATCATGCAGCCCGCGCGCCGGCTGCAGCGGTTTTTGTCGGGCTTTCCCCAGCGAAACACCCTGCAACGCATCGACGAAGAAGACCTGTCGGGCGGGCTCATTCAGCTGGCAGAGCGCTACGGGCCCTACTATCGCAGCCGCTGCCTTAACGGCAACATCCAGACGGAGCCCCTGGACTGCTCGGTCTCGGACGTCGACGGGCTCTTCACCGACAACCCGGTCGAAGAGGTGATGGCGGCCTGTGACAACCCGGCCAGCCCGCTGGATTCCTCCCAGCTCCCGTGCTGGGTCATCTCGGAAGACGCCAGCGAATGCGCGGATTTTCCAACGCGGCTCGCCTTTGACGTCTATCCGCTTCGCCGCCGGATCCGAGGCGACGTCACCACCGTGGTTCGCTGCGCAGTGGTCACGCCAACTTCCGAGCCGTAGCCGAACAGCCGGCGTCCGACACCGGCGTCCGACACCAGATCGACCGCCGCGAATGGGCGTCGGGGGCGCCGGGCAGGTAGGGTGTGCCCGTGAGGCTCTACGATTCGACCATTCCCTCGGGCAACGCCTACAAGGTGTCGCTTCTGCTGTCCCACCTGGGCCTCGAGTGCGAGGTCGTCGAGCTCGATATCCTGGCGTCGCCGTCGCAAACCCGCGAGGCTTCCTACCTCGCCAAGAACCCCAACGGCCGCATCCCGGCCCTCGAGCTCGACGATGGCCGGGTCTTGGCCGAGTCGAACGCCATCCTGTGCTACCTGGCCGACGGCACCGAGTACCTGCCCGCCGACCGCTGGGACCGGGCGCAGGTGCTGCAATGGCTGTTCTTCGAGCAATACAGCCACGAGCCGTATGTCGCGGTGCTCAAGTTCTTCACTTACTGGGGCGGCCTCGAAAACCTCTCCGACGAGCGGCGCGCCATGGTGCAGCAGCGCGGCCAGCAGGCCCTCGACGTCATGGAGCGGGCACTCGCGCAGCGCCCGTTCCTCGCTGGCGACCGCTACACGGTGGCCGACATCGCGCTGTTTGCCTACACCCAGAGCGCCAGCGCGGTCGGCTACGCCGTGGGACCGGCCACCGGCGATTGGCTTTCGCGGGTACGTCAGCAGCCGGGCTACGTTGCGATCAAGCCAAACACGGTCGGCGTATCCCACGCCGAGACGTGAAGCCTTCGCTTCGCTCAGAACGACTGGTCGGCGCGCCGGCGCCTGCGCAGCCGGCCCGCGACCCACCACGCCAGCCACACCGCCGCCGCGGGTCCGCCCGCGGTTCCGTACTTCACTGCAGCGCGCTCGGCGCGAGTGACCGGAGCCATGGACAGCGGCGCGGCTTTGCCCAGCGCCTCGGTCAGGGGCGCGCGACCGACGAGCCACGCGAGGGTAGAGAGGACGGCGTCGCGGCCCGCGAGCAGCTCGCGAAACGCCGGCTGACGGACGGCCAACGACATCAGCGGGTCGCCGACGATATCCGCGCTGCCAAACACGGCGGCGCGCGCACCGCCTTCGTCGACGACCGCGGCGACCGCAAACGGTCCCCGGTCCGCCCCGTCTGCCGCGAACTCGGTCCGCTCGGTGACGGGCAGCAGCTCCGTGCGCAGGCGCGCCGACGGCGCCGTTCGGGCGACCACCGACGCGGCTGCTTGCACTTCCATGGGAGCCGCGAAGGGAACCGGAAACGTCGGCGGCAGCTTGATGGGTCCCTCGGCAGTAACGACCGGAAACAGCGGTCGCGCGAGCACGGCGCGACCGCGAACGGGCACCGCGCCCGGTGCGTTGACGGCGGCGTCCACGACCGCGCCGCGCCGGACCCGAACGCCGATGTCGGCCAGGAGCGGGTCGAGCCCGTCCTCGATCGGCAACAGCAGCGGTGGCTGGGTCGCGCCGGGCGGCCCGCCTTCGACCGGGCGCTGGCGCTGCAATGACATGCCTCGGACGAGCAGCAGAACCGGCCGGCCGCGGGCCCGATGGTCGCGCAGGGCCGCCAGTGCACCGGCGCCCACGGGCTGCCGAGGGCCGTTGACGATGACGAGGTCGTACTCGGCCAGGTCAACGTCGGTACCGCCGAGAGCCACGACCTTCGCGTCGTACTCTGTGGCGAGAAAGTCCAGCAAGGCCTCCGGCCGCTCCGGGCTGCCAGCGCCCGTCGTCACCGCGACCCGCGGCCGCCCGTCGACCAGGCCACGCAGCCGGCTCGAGAGCTCGTATTCGAGGCTGGAAAGGTCCAGACTGCCGGCCGGTTGCCACACGCTGCTTCGATCGCGCCGTCGCAGCTCGACGTGAAAATACACCGCCACCTGCTGCGGCACGCCGTCGACCGACGACGACCAAAGAAGCTTGCCGATGCCGCGGGCGGCGAGTTCTCGCTGAGCCTGCGCGCCGCTGTCGAACGGGTCGACCACCCGCCACGACAGGCGCCCGTTCGAGGCGCGCGCGTAGCGATCCAGCAGCCTCTCGACAACGGCCCGCGCGGGTCGCTGGGCCGTCGGCACGTTGCCGAAGTACGCCGTGACCTCCACGTCGGCGACTCGGGCCGCCAGGGCGCGCGAGGCGGCGGTCAGGCGCTCGCTTTGGTCCGACGCAACGTCGATCCGCCCGGGCAGCAGGGATGCAGCGACGGCGGCAGCGGCGGCCAACCCGGCGCCCGCCATCCGGGTCGCGCGCTGTCGACGCCCGAGGCGCGGCGCCCCGATTCGCAGCGCGGTGGCCTCCAGGGCCGCCATCGTCGCCAGGGCAAAGTATCCAAGGTCTGCCAGGGCGAGCACGCCCTGGGCGGGCTGCGCGAGGTGAGTGCCGGGCGCGGCGAAATAGGCGAGGGCGCCCAGGTCGCGCCCCGCGGCCAACCCGTGCAGTGCGAGCAGGGCGCCGCAGGCCAGGGCTGCCGAGACGTACCCGGTCATGGCCGAACGCGCGCGCGCGGCCGCGGCCAGGGCCACGGCGACAAGCAGCGCGCCGAGAGCTCCGGCGCCCAGGTACCCGCCGAGAGCCGCTCCGGCATCGAGGCCGCCCAGCCAGTGAACGGCCCCCGCCAGCGGTGCGGTAGCCACCAGGCACGCCAGCCACAGGGCGGTGCCCGCAAGCCACTTGCCAGCCGCGATCTGCCTCGGGGTCGCCGGCGATGCGAGGAGAAGGTCCAGGGTGCCTCGAACTCGCTCTTCGACCAGGGCCGTCACGGCAATGGCGGGCGCAAGCAGGCCGAGCAGCCAAGGCAGCGTGCGCTCGAACAGCCCGGCCAGCGACGCCGCCCCGGCGGCAAAGAATCGCTCGTCAAAGAACGCAACCGCGGCGAGTCCGGCTGTGGCCGACACGGCAACCGCGCCAAAGGCGGTCCGCGCATAGGCGCGCAGCTGCCGGACGGCGATGGCGCGGGTAGCCACTACGGAGCGTCCTCGCGGCCGGCTGCTCGAGCGAACGCCGCAGCGAGGCCTTCGGGCCCCGCGACCTCGTCGCGCGCGCCGGCAGAGACCACTCGCCCCTGGGCCAGGACGACCAGTCGGTCGCACAGCGCTTCGGCCTCGGCGAGGACGTGGGTCGATAGCACGACGACCGTGCGCCGAGAAATGTCGCGCACGAGCTCGCGCAGCCCGGCAACCTGGGTCGGGTCGAGGCCTGTGGTGGGTTCGTCCAGAACCAGCACGGCGGGCTCGGCCGCCAGGGCTGCCGCCAGGCCCACGCGCTGGCGCTGACCGCGCGACAGCGTTGAAAGCTCGGCGCCGGCCAGGCCGCCGAGTTCCAGGCGGTTTGCGAGGTCGGCCAGGCGAGGGCGCACGTCGCGGGCCCGAGCCCAAAACGCCAGGTACTCGAGCACGGTCATCTCGGGATACACCGGGCAGTCGCTGGGCAGATAGCCGACCGCGGCGCGCGCAGCGCGGCTGCCGACCGGGTGCCCGGCAATGCTCACGCTGCCGGCGTCGGCCCGGCGAACGCCAACCAGGATTTCGAGGAGGGTGGTCTTGCCGGCGCCGTTTTCGCCCAACAAGCCGACCACTCGAGCGTCGCCGCTGTCGAAGGTAATCGCGTCGAGGGCGCGCGTCCCGTTGGGGAACGTGTATCCGAGGCCGGCGACGCGAATCATCGGTGTGGCCTCGGGGACGTCACGGGGTGACGAGGACGCGATCGACGAACCGCGGATCGAGGTCGGACAGATCGCCCTCCGAAAGATCTCCAAGGGCGTCGTCGAGGTCGTCGAGCCACCCTTCGACCAGGGCGCCGAGATGTTCTTGTCCGGCCGCGACGTCCACGGTGGCAAGGCGCCGGGCCAGTAGACGGTCGAGATCCGCGCGTCCGCGCGCGCGCGCTTCGTCGGTGAGCACTCCCTCGGCAAACGCCTGGCCCAGGGTTTGTTCCAGTTCGTCTTTGGACAGGGGCGCCGGCGACGGCGGCAGGCCGGCGGCCAGGCGCAACAGCGCCGTGCGGGCGTGGTCATCGAGCTCGGGGGCTTCGCTCCGGTCGCGCCCGAGCGCGACGAGGTCGACGTCGAGAGCCTGTTCGGCGATGGCCACGCGCACGGCCAGCCGGGTGAGTGCCGTCGCCGCCTGTCGAATGTCGTCCGCCGTCTCGAACGGGCGCCAACCGGCCTCGGGCGGATCGTCGAGCTCTCGGGGAAACCAGGGGCGGGCGGCGAGCAGAGCCGACAAGATGGGATCGGCATCGGTCGCGGTGACGGCCCGGGGCGCCAGGGACCGGGCCAGGCGGGCGAGGCGCAGGGTCACGGTGAAGCCCAACCGGTGCAGCCGGGTGAGCGAGACGGTCTCCAGGGCGCGCACCGCGCGGTCGAGGTCGCCGCGGGATGCGGTTTCCAGGCCGAGCGAAAGAGTCGCGGCGGCCTGCTCCGAGCCTAGCGCCATGGCCTCGCCGTCGCCGGGCTCCACCTGGGAGGCGGCCAGCACGCGGTTGATCAGATAAACCAGCCCGGTCTGCAGGCGGTCGACTTCGGACGCTGCGGCAACCCGCTCGAGGGCTTTGACCAAAAACGACTTGCTGGCCAGGTGCTCGAGGTAGGGAGCCGGCAGATCGCGGGCGACTCGCGCCTCGTCACCTTCTTCCACGGCGACGTCGGGCTCCGTCGAGCCCTCGCCAATCTCCACGGCGTCGAGCGGGCGAAAGACCTCGAGGGCGTCGTAAAAGTCGACGAAGCCCAGGTCGGCCATGCGCCCCGAACGCCACCGGTAGCTCATCTCTTCGAGATCCGCGATCGGCTCCGACCGGGCCGACATGATGGTCTTGCGGGCGATGCCCATGTCGGCCTTGTACAGGTCCTCGACGAGGCGCCGGACCAGGCGGATGTCGTCTTCTCGCTCGGCGGTGACCTCGAGAACGAAGAACGTGTCGGGGGTCTCGATGAGAGGGTTGTCGGTGTCTTCCGGCGGTTCTTCCTCGAGGCTCTTGTCGTAGACCCGCACCCAGCGGGTGAGAACCAGGGCGGCGAGCTCCGGGTCCAGGGCCTCCCAGGCCCGGCCCAGGGTGGTGTAGCCGGCCTCGATCAGGATCGTGAGCCAGGGCTTGACCGCCTCGTGATCCAACCGGTCCTTGCTCCAAACGGCCATGTCGACGCAGCCGCGAACCTGGGCCGGGGTGGCCAGGGCAACGAGCTCGGTGCAGTCGGCGAGCCCGACTTCTTCGATCAGGAAGAAAAGGTCGGGCACAGACAGGGCGGCCACGGCCTCGGCGGGCTTGTCGGCGGAGATCAGCTCATCGAGCCGCTTGGCGCCGCGCGGCCGGTCGAGAGCGGCGCGGAACCGGGACAGCGGGACCACGGTGCTTGTGCGTTCGCGGGACATCTGCGGCGGCAAGGTAGTGGCGCGGCCCCCGGGGCGCAAGCCGAGGCGGTCGGGACCCGCGGGCGGGCCGCAGGTGCGCGAAATAGCGATAGCGACCAACCGGCAGGCGCGCCGGGCGCTACGATGGTTTCCGCGATGAAGCACCCGGTGTCCCAGGCCGTCGCGGCGGCCGTGGAATCCCTCGCGGCCGATGCAGGGGGCGAAGGCGGGGCCGTTGCCGTGGCTTGCTCGGGAGGCCCCGATTCCACCGCGCTGGCGCACGCCGCTGCGGCGACCGGGGCCGAGGTCGAGCTTGTTCATATCGACCACCAGCTGAGGCCCGATTCGGCCGCCGACGGCGACCGCGTGCGCCAGCTCGCGGACCAGCTTGGCGCGAACGCGATCGTGGCGGCCGTGGACGTGGATCGAGGGGCGGCGTCGGTCGAAGCGGCGGCGCGCCGGGCGCGGTACGCGTGTCTCGACAGGCTGGCGGCCGAGCGCGGATGGCGGGCGGTGCTGCTGGGCCACACCGCGTCGGACCAGGCAGAAACCGTGTTTATGCGCGTCGTTCGCGGCACCGGCGTCGCGGGATTGGCGGCGATTCCGGCGCGGCGCGGCATTTACCGGCGCCCGATGCTCGACCTGTGGCGGGCCGACGTCGAAGACTACCTGCAGCGCGCCGGCCTGGTCGCCGGCGAAGACCCGATGAACCGGGACCACGCCATCGCCCGGGTGCGCGTTCGCCATCGCTGGCTGCCGGAAATTCGCAGCGAAAACCCGAAGGTCGACGAGGCGCTGGTGCGCCTGGCGGCTTCGGCCCGTGAACAGCGGGAGGTTCTCGACTACGCCGTCGAGCGGGCCCTGAGTGAGATTCGCGAGGGGCCCGGGGTCAGCGCCCGACGCCTGGCCGGGCTGCCGGCCGCCGTGGGCAAGTCGGCGCTGGGCCACCTGGCCGCGGAAGCGGGCCTCGACAGCCTGGATGCCGTTCACCTCGAGCGGAGCTTCGAGATTGCCCGCCGCGCCGAGGGCGGCAGCCTCCGGGCGGACTTGCCGGGAGGGGCTCTCTACCGCGAGTACGACCTGCTTTGGTTTTGCGCCAGCGGTGACGAAAGCCACGCCTCAGCGAAAAACGAGGCGTCGCCCGCGGTGAGCGTGCGCGGGCCCGACGGGCCCTACGAGGTCCGCTGCTGGCGTCCCGGCGACCGAATGCGCCCGCATCGGCTCCGAGGGCGGTCGCGCAAGCTGAGTGATTTGTTCGCCGACGCCCGGGTGCCACGCTCGCGACGGCAGGGCGCCCTGGTGGTGGTCAGGACCTCCGACGACATCATCGTGTGGGCCCAACATGTCGGAAATGCCTACGGATCCCCGGTCGAGGTAACCTTGACTCACCCCTAAGCCGTAGCTATCTATAACGATGCGAGGTGCGCCGTCTTGCGCCCGCAGACGTCATCCGCCGCGTCGAATCGAGGAACCTTGCGCCAGTCTCACAAGACCATACTCCTCTGGATCATCCTCATCGTCATGTTCGTGACCGTCTGGAAGCTCTTCAACGAGGGCAACCAGCAGCAGCAGGAAAAGGACTTCCTGGCCCTGCGCGCCGAGGTCAAAGACCCGGACAAGGCGAAGAACATCGAAGACATCAAGGTCGAAATCCTCGGCACCGGTGTCGCCCGGTACGAGGTCAAGTACCGCGACCAGAACGAGAAGGCGTTCGCCTACGGGCCGTACTTCGAAAAGTTCATGGAGACGGTGGCCGACGCGGGCATCGAGCACAAAGCAAAGCCCAAAGAAGAGAACAGCTTCTGGCAGCAGCTCATCATTTCGTGGCTGCCGCTGGCGTTTTTGTTCGTAATTTTCTTCTTCTTCATGCGGCAGCTGCAGGCGGGCGGCGGCAAGGCCATGAGCTTCGGCAAGTCGAAGGCCAAGCTGCTCACCGACCATCAAAACAAGATCACCTTCAAAGACGTGGCGGGCGTCGAGGAAGCCAAAGACGAGGTCGAGGAGATCATCGCGTTCCTCAAGGACCCGAAGAAATTCACCCGCCTCGGCGGACGCATTCCCAAGGGCGTTCTGATGATGGGTGCTCCGGGCACCGGCAAGACCCTGCTCGCGCGCGCCATCGCCGGCGAAGCCGGGGTTCCGTTCTTTTCGATTTCCGGCTCCGACTTCGTCGAGATGTTCGTCGGTGTCGGCGCGTCGCGGGTTCGCGACCTGTTCGAGCAGGGCAAAAAGAATGCCCCCTGCATCATTTTCATCGACGAGATCGATGCCGTCGGGCGCCACCGCGGCGCCGGACTCGGCGGCGGTCACGACGAGCGCGAGCAGACGCTCAACCAGCTGCTCGTCGAGATGGACGGCTTCGAAAGCAACGACGGCGTCATTCTCATTGCGGCGACCAACCGGCCCGACGTCCTCGACCCGGCGCTGTTGCGCCCCGGCCGTTTCGACCGTCGCATCGTGGTGCCACGGCCCGATCTGCGAGGCCGGGTCGGCATTCTCGGCGTGCACACCCGCAAGGTGCCGATGGGCTCCGACGTCGATCTCGATGTCCTGGCCCGGGGCACGCCCGGGTTCTCCGGCGCCGACCTGGAAGCTCTGGTCAACGAGGCGGCCCTCATCGCGGCTCGCCGCGACAAAGACAAGGTCGAACAGCCGGATTTCGAAGACGCCAAGGACAAGGTGCTCATGGGCACCGAGCGCCGCTCGCTGATCATCAGCGAAAAGGAAAAGCGCACCACGGCGTTTCACGAAGCCGGCCACGCGCTGCTCGCCAAGCTTGTCGGCGAAGAGACCGATCCCGTTCACAAGGTCACCATCATTCCGCGCGGCCGAGCTCTGGGACTCACCCAGCAGCTGCCCGAGGAAGACCGCATGTCCATGAGCCGCGAGTTCGCGCTCAACACCATCTGCATCCTCATGGGTGGCCGCCTGGCCGAGGAGCTCTGCCTGGGCCAGCGCACGACGGGAGCCGGCAACGACATCGAAAAGGCGACGGACCTGGCCCGGCGCATGGTCGCCCAGTGGGGCATGAGCGAAGAGATCGGTCCGCTCAACTTCTCCGGTGGCGATCGCGAAGTGTTCCTCGGCCGCGACTTTCAGCAGGGCGAGGAGTTCTCGGAGGCGACCGCTCAGCGCATCGACAGCGAGATTCGCCGCATCGTGATGGAGCAGGACGAGCGGGGGCGCAATCTGCTGGGCCAGCATCGGGACAAGCTCGAGGCCATCGCCGAGGCGCTGCTCGAGTACGAGACCCTCGACGGGCGCGACATCGACGCACTCATCGACGGCAAGCAGGTCAAGCGGCCGCCGCCCACGGTTCCCACGCCCGACGACGAAGGCCCACCGCGGGCCGTCGCCGCGGACAGCGAGTCGGACAAAAAGCCCGGCTTGTTTCCCCCGCTCGGCAACAACGAGCCCGACCCGGAGCCAGCATAGGCTCTAGCGCCTTCGGGGGATGGGCGCTTGAGGGGAGGACTGGCCTTTGCGCCGCTCGAGTTTCGCCATCGACGGCTGAACTGGGAGCGCGGCTACGTCATGGGTGTGCTCAATGTCACACCTGACTCGTTCTCGGACGGAGGCCGCTTTGCCGAGCCCGAGGTCGCGGCGGCGTACGCGCAAGGCCTGATCGAAAGCGGCGCCGACATTCTGGACGTCGGCGGGGAATCGACCCGCCCGGGCGCCACGCCGGTGGATGTAGCCACCGAAGTGGAGAGAGTGGTCCCGGTCATCGTGGCGCTGGCAAGCCGGTACGATGTGCCGTTGTCTATCGACACCACCAAAGCGGAGGTGGCCGCCGCCGCCATCGACGCCGGGGCGCAGATCGTGAACGACGTGTCTGGCGGCCTGTTCGACCCGGCCATCGCTTCCGTGGCTGACCAGGCCGGGGCCGCCTACGTCTGCGGACACGTCCGCGGGGCGTCCATCGGCGAGGTTCACGCCGGCGAAAATGACGAGCTGACCTTCGACGACGTGCTCAACGACCTGGCGGAGCGTTTGGCGGCCCTGCCGCCGGGGTTGCGCAAGCGCACCATTCTCGACCCGTGCCTGGGGTTCGGCAAGCGGACGCCGCTCAACCTCGAGCTGACCCGCCGCGCCGGCGAACTGGCCGCGAGCCTGTTTTGTCCGGTGCTCATCGGCGCCTCGCGCAAACGCTTTTTGGCCGAGGTCGGCGGCCCCCTGGCCAAGGACGTTCGCCGCCGCGACGACGCGACCGTCGGTGTGTCTTTGGCGGCCGTCGCGGCCGGGGCGCACGTTGTTCGGGTGCACGACGTCGCGCGAACTGCGAGCGCGCTGCGCGCTTTCGAGGCGGTCGCGAGCGCAACCGCTTCGCCGCGCGTCGAGCCCACGGTGGTCGGCGCGGAGGGCTCCTGAATGAGCGAGCTCTTCGAAAGCCTGCTCGGCGATGCCGGGGTGCGCGAGCTGGTCGTCGCGGCCCTCGACATCTCGATCGTCTACTACCTGATTTACCGGGTCTTGCTGACCATCAAGGGCACGCGCGCGGCTCAGATGGTCATTGGTCTCGTACTGATCGGCGCCGGCTTCTTTGCCGCCGAGCGCTTTCAGATGAGCACCGTGTCCTGGCTGCTCGACAACTTCATTAACTACTTCATTATCATCATCATTGTCGTGTTCCAGGCCGACATCCGGCGCGGACTGGTACGACTGGGCCAGAACGTGTTTCCGTTTGGCCGCACGCGCGAGGTCACCCACGCCCTCGACGAGGTCATCGCCGCGGCCGATCACCTGGCGAAGGGCCGCATCGGCGGCATCTTCGTGTTCGAGCGCGACGCGGACCTGGAGGATTTTCTCGAGCACGGCGAGGCCATCGATGCGCGGGTCTCGAAAGAACTGCTGGTCGCCCTGTTCGTCCCGTCGCGCGACAACGAACTGCACGACGGGGCTGTTCTCGTCGACAAGAGTCTGCGCATTGCCCGTGCGGGCTCGGTGCTGCCGCTTTCGCGGCGGCCCATGAGCCACGAGTTCGGGACCCGCCACCGCGCGGCGGTGGGCATCACCGAAGAGACGGACGCAGTAGCCCTGGTGATCTCCGAGGAACGCGGCGAAATCTCGCTGTGCTTCTCCGGCAACATCGCGCGCGACCTCGAGCCCGACGCCCTGCGTTCGGCGGTCATGGCGCTTTTCTACAACGCGCGCGGCGAGCAAAGCCGGGTCGCCGAGGAAGCCAAGGCCGCCGCGGAGATTACGCGGGCGGTGGCGGCCATCGCCGAAGGAGGCGACGGCGGCGGCGACGACGATCGCCGGGCATCAACGGCCGGTGGATCCGAAAGCGCGGCCCGGTCGAAGACGGCGATTCCGGCGAGCGCCGCAGAGGAACCGGTGGTCTAGATGGCCGACGAATCGGGGCCAACGGGCGACTACGAAGCCGGTCGCGGCGGCCGGGGCAAGGGCGAAAGCAAACGCTCCGGGGGCGCGCGTGTGGCCAGCGATTGGCTGCGCAGCGCACTGCTGGAAAACCTGGGCATCAAGTTCGTCGCGTTCATTTTGGCCCTCACCGTGTTCATTCTCGTGCACTCGCAAGAGGATGCGACGGTCGGTGTCCCCATCAAGGTGAGCTACGCCATGCCCGAAGACCGGGTCATGGTGACCGAGCGGGTGGCGCAAATCGAAGTCGTCGTGAAGGGGTCCTGGCGCCGGGTGAAACGGTTCGCCGAGGCCGACCACGATCCGGTGCGCGTGGACTTGCGCACGTCGGGCAACGGCGTGTTTTCGTTTCGCCCCGAGATGCTTCCGTTGCCCCCCGGCCTGGTGATCGAAAGCATCACGCCGGCCAACATGACCGTGCGATTCGAACCGCTCGCGCGAAAGCGGGTGCCCGTGCAGGCCATGGCCGTGGGCGAACCGGCTCGCGGTTACGGCGTGGGCGTGATCACCGTGCAGCCGCGCGAAGTCGAGGTAGAAGGCGCCGAGGACGACGTGCGACTCACGAGCCAGGTCTACACCGAGGACATTTCACTGTCGGGCAAGCAGGCGAGCTTCACCCAGCAGGTGGCGCTGCGGGCGCCCCGGGGCGAGGTCTATCTGGTCGAGCCCGAGCCGGTCACGGTCAACGTGAGCCTCGTGGAAGAGCTCACCGCGCGCACGATCGAAGAGCTGCCGGTCGAAATTCGCGCGGGGCGAGGCTTGACCGACGTCGACCTGGCCAGATTCTCCACGGAGCCGAGCACGGTGCGAGTCGTGCTTCGCGGGGCACTGCAGGCCACCGAGCGCATCGAGCCAGCGAAGCTCGGCGCGTTCATCGAGGTGTATCCGAGCGACCTGGGAGCTGGCCGTCGGCGCAGCGCCCCGGTGCAGCTCACGGGCGTCCCCAACGGGGTTGCCATCGAGCTGGGGCCCCGGGACGTCGTTGTATCGACGCCCGCTGCCGCCCCCAACCGCAGCGAGACCAACGACAAGAACTAGGCGAGATCAGTGAGCAACAAGCGACAATTCTTCGGAACCGACGGCATCCGCGGAGTGGCCAACGTCGAGCCCATGACCCCGGAGACGGTCATGCGTCTGGGCATGGCGGCGGCCCTGCGCCTGCGCAGCAAAGAACGCGAGGCGCGGGTGGTCATCGGCAAAGACACGCGGCTGTCGGGCTACATGTTCGAGACGGCGCTCGCCTCGGGCGTCGTCGCCGTTGGCGGGCACGTCTGGATCACGGGGCCGCTGCCGACGCCGGGCATTGCCTTCATCACGTCGTCGATGCGGGCTGACGCCGGGGCCGTGATTAGCGCGTCACACAACGCCTATCAAGACAACGGCATTAAGCTGTTCGGCCGCAACGGGTTCAAGCTGCCCGACAAGCTCGAGGCGGAGATCGAGGAGTTGATGCTGTCGCCCGAGCTGGCCTCGAAGCGAGCCGAGGCGGGACACATCGGCCAGGCCACTCGCATCGAGGACGCAATCGGTCGCTACGTGGTGTTCTGCAAGAACACGTTTCCCAACGACCTGACACTCGACGGCATCAAGATCGTCATCGACTGCGCTCACGGCGCGGGCTATCGCGTCGGCCCCATGATTCTCGAAGAGCTGGGGGCCCAGGTGATCACCATGAACGATCACCCGAATGGCACCAACATCAACGACAAGGCCGGTGCGCTCCATCCGCGAGCCATGCAGGCGCGGGTCATCGAAGAAGGCGCCGACATCGGCCTGGCCCTCGACGGCGACGCCGACCGCCTTATTGTCTGCGACGAGCGCGGCCAGATGGTCGACGGCGACGCCATCATGGCTCTGTGCGCAACTCGCATGCACAAAGAAGGCAAGCTTGCGAAGGGCACCCTGGTGACCACCGTGATGTCGAACATCGGGCTGGAGCACTGCATGGCCGACGCCGGCATCAAGCTCGTGCGCACCGGCGTTGGCGACCGCTACGTCGTCGAAGAGATGCGAAAGAACGGCTATAACTTCGGCGGCGAACAGTCGGGACACCTGGTGTTCCTCGACTCCAACACCACCGGCGATGGCGTGTGCGCGGGTCTTCAGGTGCTGGCGGTCATGTTGCGGGAAAACAAGCCGCTGTCGGAGCTCGCCGGTGTCGTGAAACCGGTGCCTCAGGTGCTGGTCAACGTGCGGGTCGCCGAAAAACGGCCGCTGTCGGAGCTCGAGGCGGTGGCCAAGCTTATCGGCGAGGTTGAAAGCGAGCTCGGCGGCGACGGGCGGGTGCTGGTGCGCTACTCGGGAACGGAGCCGAAGGCTCGGGTGATGGTCGAGGGGCCGAGCACGACGCGTATCAAGGAGCATGCGGAGAACATCGCGGAGGCGATTGTGGCGGCTTGTGGGGCTGGGTGAGGGTTGAGGGGGGCGCTGCCGGGAATGATTGTTGGCTCGGCTCGGCTCGGTTCGCTTCGCTTAGAGAGCTCAGGGTAAAGACTCGTTGAGCTGACCGGGGCTACGCGATGGGGGTTGGCCGTGCTCAAGCATACGGTCCGCTGATCGCTGGCGCCGGGCGCAGGACTTCGGGATAAAGACTCGTTGAGCTGAGCGGGGCTACGCGATGGGGGCTGGCCGTGCTCAAGCATACGGTCCGCTGATCGGTGGCGTTTGGCGCAGGGCGTTGTGCCGAGCATGAACCTTCTCCCGTGCGGTCCGAACTGCGCGCGGCCAGCCCCCATCGCTTCGCCCCTCGGTTTGGGGGCGTGCTTGGCCACGGGGGAATTGGTGGGGTTACTGGAGGTGCCGGCCCTTGGGCCGGCAGATTGTTGGTAGTGATCGCGGCTGCGGAGGGCGTCTAGCAGCCTGATGGGTGTCGTGTGGCCTGGGGCAGATGTCGATCTGATGGCGGACTGCGGATCCGGGCTCGGGCTCGGACTCGGGCTCGGGCTCGGAGTCGGAGTCGGGCTCGGATTCGGAGTCGGGCTCGGGCTCGGATTCGGATTCGGATTCGGTCTCGGGCTCGGAGGCGGTCTCGGGCTCGGAGGCGGAGTCCGAGGCGGTTACTCGGAGGTGGGGGTGGTGGTGCGGCGGTGGCGCATCCATTGGTAGAGGCGGGGCATGGTCATGGGCATGCGGGATTCGCTGATGCGGTCGAAGGCTTCGGCGAGGAGGTGGTCGCCCTGGTCGGCGTCGCCCGAGGCGATGTGGGCCCAGGCGGTGAGGCCCAGCAGCGGGGCGCCGGCGGTCATGGCGAGGCCTTTGAGGGCTCGGCGGTGGAGTTCGTCGTCGGAGAACGGGTGTTCACCGACGAGAAAGCAGCAGTAGAGTTCGGCGGACCACTGCTGCAGCTGCAGGTATTCGCCCTCGGGGGCATCGATCTCCGCGAGCCTGGCGACGGCTTCGTTCGCCCGGCCGAGGTTGACGAGAGCGTAGACCTCACCGAACGCAGCCATGTGGGCGAAGATCGGTTTGGTCCACATGCGGGTGTATTCGCGAGTCGCGGCCTGCTCTTGCTCGAGGGCGCGCTCGTGGTCGCCGCGGCAGGCGTGGCACACAGCGAGGTTGTGGTGGGCCAGGGCGCGAGTCCCGCGCGACAGGCCGCGCTGGTCGAGCAGGTCCTCCAGGGTTCGCTGAGCTTCGTCGAACTCGTCGCTCTGGATGGATCGGAGCGCCCGGCGAAGGATGAACCCGGATCGCACGCGCAGCCCCGCCCACAGGGTGTACGCCGTGCCGCCGATCGCACCAATGGGGCCAAACACGGCGCCGTAAAGAAACGGCAGGGCCGGAAGCGCGGCCAGACACACGTAGCCCACACCCTGGACGAACCGAAAGCGGGCGGGCGACCGCACGCGGCCGTAGCGGTCGACATGCACCAGGTCCCTGGAGCGCGCTTCGTCGAGGCTGCCTACCAGCCGCGACTCGCCGGCCGGTCGCGCGACCAGGGCAGTGCCGGACTCATCCACGTCCATTTCCCGGTATTGTAGCTGGCATCCCCCCGGTTGCCCTGGTTATCCCGTGTTTCAACGAAGCCGAGCGCTTCGATGCGGGGGAGTTCGCCCGCCTGGCCGGCGTTCCCCGGGTCGGGCTCATCCTGGTGAACGACGGCTCCCAGGATGGCACAGGCGCCCTTATCGACGCGTTCGCGGCCGCTCAGCCCGACGTGTCGGCACTCTCGCTCCCGCACAACCTCGGCAAGGGCGAGGCTGTGCGTCGCGGTATGCAGGTGGGGTTGGCCGCCGGAGCGTCGGTGGTGGGCTATGCCGACGCTGACTTGTCGACGCCGGTGGACGAGCTCGCGCGACTCATCGACGTGCTCGAGGGCCGGCCGGACGTGGACGCCCTCATCGGCGCCCGAGTGGCCGTGCTGGGGGCGCGCATTCGCCGCCGAGCGCGCCGGCACTACTTCGGGCGCGTCTTCGCCACCGCCGCCTCGATGGTGCTGCGCGCCCCGGTCTACGATACCCAGTGCGGGGCGAAACTGTTTCGCGCCGGGCCCGCGCTCAGCGCCTGTCTGTCCGAGCCGTTCGCGTCCCGCTGGGCCTTCGACGTCGAGCTGCTCGGTCGCCTGATGGCCAGTGACAGTCGCATCGTCGAAGAGCCGCTGCGGGCCTGGACCGACGTACCCGGCTCGAAGATCTCGGTGCCGGCGATGGTGCGGGCCACGGTCGAGCTGATCGAAATCGAGCGCCGCCTTCGCAAACGCAGGTAACGGTATACTGGCGCCGCCGTGGCCGTCGTCGAACGCATGCGCGGAGCAAAGAGGTACGCAAAGCCTCTGGCTATGCCCCTGGCATACGCCGCGTACACGCTGCTGTACTTCTACTACCTGTGGTCGCCCATTCCCGGCGCCGACCTCAGCTATCGATGGGACCCGGTCCACGAGTACTGGGGGGACCTGCTGTTCCAGCTGGACACCATCGCTCGCGGCGAGCTGGCGCTATGGAACCCGCACGACCGGGGCGGCTTTCCGCTCTACGGCGACCCGCAGCCGGGACTGTTCTACCCGGGGACATGGCTTTCGTGGCTGCTGTCTCCGGTGACCGGCCGGGCCCACGAGCTCATCGAGGCGAAGGTGGTGCTTCACTGGATCTTCGGGGCGGTGGGCATGCACCTGTTTTTGCGGCGCCTGCGGTGCCCCGAGACCGCCTGCTACGTCGGTGGCCTGATGCTGATGTTCACCGGCCCCGGCATTCGCTACGGCGGCAGCACGCTCAACTTCGCGTTTGCCTGGCTGCCCTGGATCCTGCTGGCGATCGAAGTGTTCGCCGAGCGCCCCGGGCGGGCCAGGGCCGCGTTGCTCGGCAGCGCCGTGGCCATGCCGCTGCTCGGGGGGGCGCCGGCCATGCTGCACTACAGCATCTTGTTCGCGGTCCCCTTTGGCCTCTACCGGCTGTGGGGGCGCGTGCGCCAACACTGGAAAGAAATCGCCCTGGCCGCCGCCATCGCGGCGCTTTGGGTGGCACCGGTCGTCGCGGGCAACCTCGAACAGCTGCCCGAGTCGGTGCGAGCCGAGCGCGACCTGCAGTTCGTGACTCACTCGGTGTTTCACCCGACCCACTTCCTGAACTTTCTGCTGCCTCGCCCCGCAGAGGGTGAGATCGTGTTCTACGGTCTGTTTGCGCTGCTCTGCTTCGGTGTTGCCGCGACATCCGAACGCCGCGGCCTGGCGCTCGTACTCGCGGGCGTGGCCGCTGCTGGAATCTTGCTCGGGTTTGGCAACAAGGCCAGCGTGCTGGCGGGCGTCGCCTCGGCCGCGCCGCCGTTTCGCTTCTTTCGCATCGCGCATCGGTATCTCTATCTCACCTCCGCGGCCGTGGCCGTGGGCGCCGCCATCGGCTTTGCCCAGATCCTGGTGCTCGACGCCGCCGAGCGCCGGCGAGCGCTGGCGCGCAAAGTAACGGTCGTAGGCGGTCTGGTTACCTTCGCACTCGGCGTTGGCTGGGTTGTAACTGTGGCCGTGGCCGACAAGCTGCCCACACCGCGCGCCGACTCCTTCGGCCTTGGCGTCGGTGCGGCGGCGGTGTCGTTGTGGCTTTTGCGCGGGTTGCTCGCCGACAGCGCTCGCTGGCGCCCGGTGTTCGCGTGGGCGGCGGTGGCGGGCACGGGGCTCATTCTGTGGCTCGCCAACGCGCAAGCCCACGCGATTGCGCTGGCCCCCGAACCCGATCTGCGCGATGACGCGCTGGTCGGCGAACTCGAGGGAGTCGCCGATGGGCGCTATCGCATTCACGACCATGGCGTGCTCGAATACCGCCCCGGCGTGCGGCTGGGCATCCGAGACCTGAGCGGCTACGAGGGCGACCCGCTCGGCCTTTCGCGCTACCAGCTGTTCGTCGATGCCGCCCGGCGCGACGCGGCTCTGTTTGGCCACGCCAACGTGCGTTACGTGCTCGCGGGCAAGGCGCGCCCCCCGCTGACCATTCGCCCGCCGCTGCGCGATCGAAAGGTGGCGCCGAACGTGTACGAGCTCGACCAGGTCGCACCGATGGCGTTCTTTGCGTCGCAGGTGGTGTCGGCGGAGACGCCCGCTCAGGCGCTGGCCCGACTGCGAACTCTGGAGCCCGGACGAGCCGCCGTGGTCGAGGGTCGCGCCCTCGAGGGCGCCGCTACGCCCGCGGCGGCGCAGCGTGACGTCGGCATCGTTGCCGGGGACGTCGTTGCCGGCGACGTCGTTGCCGGCGACGTCGAACGCCCCACTGCCAACAGCCTGGAAGTCACCATCGAAACGCCAGGGCCAGGTCTCGTGGTCGTGAACGAGGCCTATTTCCCCGCGTGGCGGGCCACCGTCAACGGCAGCGAAACGCCGGTGTACCCGGCCAACGTCATGTTTCGCGGCGTGTGGGTCGAAGGGGCGGGCACCCACCGGATTCGCATGGAGCTGCACGCACCGGCGTTCTGGGCCCTGTTTCCCGCGCCCCTGGCCGCCGCCGGACTTGCCGTGTTCGCCCTGGTGACCATCGCGAGGCAGCGCAGCGCGACCGAAACCGAAACCGAGACCGAAACCGAGACCGAATCCGAATCCGAGACCGAGTCCGAGTCCGACGGCCGGCGCGGTTAGGGCGCGTCGGGATCGGCGGTTAGTTGCTGTCCGTCCCAGATAACCGTGAGGTCGCGCTGGCGCACGGTGGACCACGAGAATGTGGCCAGCAGCGCCGTCGGCGTGCACGGCTTCGGGGTCGGTTGCAGACCCGCCCAGTGGGCCAGCAGGCCGCACAGAGCCTCGGCCGAGTAAACCGCGCGCAGTTCGTCGGCTCCGACCGCTCCGTGAAGCTTGGCGAGCTTATCGCCGCGGGTTTCGAGCAGCAAAAAGTGGTGCCGATAGCTCGGGACCGGCAGACCGAGGAGGCCGGCGAGGGCTACCTGGGTGGCCGTGCTGGTGGCCAGGTCGCGACCGCGCACCACCCGGTCGACCCCGGCGGCGGCGTCGTCCACGACCGTCGCCAGGTGGTATGCGATCGCGCCATCGCGCCTTCGCACGATGGGATCGCCCATGTCATACGCGGGCGTTTGCGTGAGATCGAGGCCGCTGTCGTCAACCAGGCGCACCGGTTCGTCGGCCAAACGCGCGCGCAGGGGCTCATCGCACGCGCGCCAGTCCCCGCCCGGCAGGGCCCGCCCGCGGCATCGATTGTCGTAGGCCCAGCCACCGTCGGGCGCGCGCCGGCCCGCGGCCCTGCGCTGGGCCCGGCTGCACCGGCAGGGGTACAGCCGCCCGGCCGCGGCAAGCTGGTCCAGGGCCGCCTCGTGGCGGTCGTGAAACTGGTCCTGGATCACCACGGTGTCCCAGGAAAGGCCGAACCACTCGAGGTCTCGCTGCATGGCGCTCACGAGGGCGGCCGTGGAGCGCTGACGGTCGAGGTTCTCGAGGCGAAGGGCCACTCGATGCCCCCGCGATCGGGCGTCGAGCCAGCACAACAGACCCGCCAACAAGGTTCCGGGATGGGCCGGACCCGTGGTCGACGGCGCGTATCGGGACCAGCCGCTCATCGGACTACCGGAGACACCGCTGGCCAGCCTACCGGCGGGATGTCGTCAGTGCCAGCCCGGCCGCCAGCGACTGTCGTCGCCGAGTTCGGCCACCGAGACCTCCCGCCGCCGGCCGGACAAAACGCACACCAGCACCGCGGTGCCGTCGCGGCGAGCCTCCACAGCCTCGAAGTGCTTGTCGCGGTCCACCGGCGCCAGGTCGGTCCATTTGGAGCCGGGTAGCCGCCGGCGGTCGATTGGGCCACCGGAACGGGGCATCTCCCGGTTGAAGCACAGGTGGCTCGGGTCCGCCAGGATTGTCGGCCACGAGGCCTGTTCGCGTGCCACAGCCGCCCGGCGCGAGGCCCGGGGCATCGTCGCGCTTGCCTTTGCAGCGGCTACCAGTTATCCACCGCGCTGTGGCACTGAAAGTCGGAATCGTAGGCCTCCCCAACGTCGGTAAGTCGACCATTTTCAACGCCTTGACCGCGGCAGGCGCTGAGAGCGCGAACTACCCGTTTTGCACCATCGACCCGAACGTCGGCACGGTGCCGGTGCCCGACGAACGACTGCAGCGCATCAACGCGCACATCAAGACGCAGAAGGTCCTGCCGGCCATCGTCGAGATCGTGGACATCGCGGGCCTGGTCAAGGGCGCGTCCAAGGGCGAGGGGCTCGGCAACAAGTTTCTGGCCAACATTCGCGAGACCAACGCGGTGCTCATGGTGGTCCGCTGCTTCGAGGACGACCAGGTGGTGCACGTCGACGGCAGCGTGGACCCCATCCGCGACATCGAGATCATCGAGCTCGAGCTGGTCATGGCCGACCTCGAGACCGCGCAAAAGCGCCTCAAGCGCGCGCAGGGCCAGGCGAAGACCGGGTCGAAAGAGGCCAAGGCCGAACTCGCCGTGGTCGAGCGGCTGGTGGCGCATCTCGAGGCCGGCAAGCCGGCCCGTTCCCTCGAGTTCACCGACGACGAGCTGGCCATGCTGCGCGACCTTCACCTCATCACCGCCAAACCCGAGCTATTTTGCTGCAACGTCGGCGATGGCGACCTGCCCGACGGAAACGAGCTCAGCGCCAAGGTGGCCAAGCACGCCGAGGAAGTCGGCGCCGGCGTCGTTTTGGTTTGCGGCTCACTCGAGTCGGAGCTCTCGGAGATGGAGCCGGAGGAGCGCACTGAATTTCTGGCCGACTACGGGCTGAAGGAGCCGTCGCTCAACGCCCTCACGCGGGCGTGCTACGACCTGCTCGGGCTGCAGTCGTACTTCACCGCCGGCGAAAAAGAGATTCGCGCCTGGACCATCAAAAAGGGCGCCACGGCGCCGGAGGCCGCCGGCGTGATCCACACCGACTTCGAAAAAGGCTTCATTCGCGCCCAGGTCTTTGGCCTCGACGACCTCGAGGCCCACGGCAACGAGACGGCCATCAAGGCGGCCGGCAAGATGCGCGTCGAAGGGCGCGACTACGTCGTCCAGGACGGCGACATCATGCACTTCCTGTTCAACGTCTAGTCTGCGTTCCGGGGCCGGGGCGGCCCCGGCCGCCAAATAGGCGGCGCGTTCGTTCGACGGAGACGTCCCGATGCACCATGATTCCGGTGCAATGCGTTCCTATCTCCCGATGGTGTGGGCGGCAGCCGTCGCGGCGGGATGCGGTGGCTCTCAGAGCCCTGCCGCTCTCGATACCGGTGCCATTGCGGCTCTCGACCGCAACTCCTCGCCGCAGATCACGCCGCAGGGCGCAGCGGCCGCCGTGTACGAGTCCAAGGCGGCAGAGGCCAGACGAATCCCCCCGCTCGACGAACCCCTGCGCGCGGGTCTGGTCGAAGCCCTGCAGCGGGCCGCCGGGTCGCGCGGAGTGAGCGTGCTCGCCGACGAGCGCCTCGACGAGGCCATGAGCGACCTCGCCCGCGCCTTGCGCCCCGAAGAGCAGCCCCGCAGCGACGCCGTCGAGTTTCTGCTGGGCTACCACGGCATCATCGAGCCGTATCCGCAGCTGCTGGTGGTTTCCGTGCCAGAGCAAGAGTACGACCAGGCCGTTCAGGAGCTACTGGACGCGGCAGAGCTTCCGCCCGCGGCCAAGACGGTCACCGTGGGAGTCGGCATCGACCGCTCCCTGAGCCTGCACACCATCGTCGTGGCCATTCAGGCCAAACACCTGGACCTTCAGCCAGTCCAGCGAGCACAGGAGTCGGGGGCCCGACTGATGCTGCAGGGCCGCCTGCTGGGCTCGTTCAGCCGCCCGAAGCTCTACGTCACGTCGCCCGCGGGACAGCCCAGCGAACGCCCGCTCAACACCAACGGCGTCGACTTCAAGGCCGCCGTGTCGTGCGCTCAGGGAGACGGTCGCTACCAGGTAGAGGTTTTCGGCTCCGACCCCAGTGGTCCCCGGGTTCTCGCCAATTTTCCGGTGTTTTGTGGCGTGACGCCGCCGGACTCGGTCGACGGGCGGGCCGGGTACGAGACCGAATACTCGACCTCCGACGCGGCCGAAGCGGCGTTGTTCGCGTCGGTCAACGCTGCGCGGGCAACGGCCGGACTGGCGCCCGTCGAGCCCGACCCCGCTCTGGCCGAAGTGGCCCGGGCCCACAGCCAAGACATGTTCGACAACGACTTCTTTGCCCACATCTCGCCTACGACCGGCCGGCCCATCGACCGCACCTACAAGGCCGGCCTGCGCGTTCCGCGCTTGCTGGAGAACATCGGCACAGCCGGTTCCGCCGAAGAAGTCCACGCCGGCTTGATGCGCAGCCCCGGACACCGCGCCGCCATTCTCGACCCGCGGGTCAAGTACGTCGGTATCGGTGTCGTCGTGCCCGAGCCGGGCAAGCCCTTCCGCATCATCGCGACCGAATTGTTCCGCTAGGCCGCCGTTGGGCTACCATACCAGGATGCAAAAACGCATCCTGGTGACGGGTGGGGCCGGGTTCATTGGGTCGCACATGTGCGAGCGATTGCTCGGCATGGGCCACGAGGTCGTGTGTCTCGACAACTTCTTCACGGCCGATCGGCGCAACGTGACCCGACTGTTGCCGAACAACCGCTTCGAGCTGGTGCGGCACGACGTCAATCAGCCCATCGTCATCGATGTCGACGAGGTCTACCATCTGGCGTGCCCGGCGTCGCCGATTCACTACCAGCGAAACCCCGTGCGCACCATTCGCACGGCGGTGCACGGCACCCTCAACATGCTCGACCTTGCGCGCGAAGTTCACGCGCGCATTCTCATCGCGTCGACGTCTGAGGTCTACGGCGATCCGCACGTTCACCCGCAGACCGAGTCGTACTGGGGCAACGTCAACCCCATCGGGCCGAGGGCCTGCTACGACGAGGGCAAGCGATGCGCCGAGGCCCTCGCCGTGTCGTACGCCCGCCAGTACCAGGTCGCGACGCGCATTGCCCGTATCTTCAACACCTACGGGCCTCGAATGCACCCGCGGGATGGCCGCGTCGTGTCCAACTTCGTGCTTCAGGCGCTGCGCGGCGAGTCCATCACCGTGTACGGCGAGGGACACCAAACCCGCTCGTTTTGCTACGTCGACGACCTCGTCGAAGGGCTCATTCGGCTGATGCAGACCGAAGAGGACCCGGGTCCCGTCAACATGGGCAACCCCACCGAGAACACGATCATCGAGCTCGCGCACAAGGTCATCGAGCTGACCGACTCGGGCTCCAAGATTCTCCATGCGCCGCTGCCCGAAGACGACCCGACGCGCCGCAAGCCCAACATCGACCTGGCGCGCGAGGTGCTCGACTGGCAGCCCGAGATTTCTCTCGAGGAAGGCCTGTCCAAGGTGGTGGCGTACTTTCGCGATCAGCTCGCCGAAGAGCCGAGCTGATCTACGCCGGGGCGTCGTCTACGCCCACCGCCGACAGGGTGGCGCGAGCCTGGGCCCCGTACTTGATGTCGCGCGCCTCGACCTGCACAACGCCGTCGGCGTCGATGAGGAACGCCACTTCGACCTGCACATCCCCGCGCGGTCGCTCGGGCAGCTGGTCGAGGGTGAGGGTTCCGAGCTCGGCGTTCTCGGCAAAGCGGCGGGACTCGCCCTGGCACACCTTGATCACTGCGCGGCTCTGGTTGTCGCGAACGGTCGAAAAGACCTTGCGGCCCTCGGCCGGGACCGTGGTGTTCTTGGGAATCAGGTGCTCGGCGTAGCCGCCGGCGGTCGCAAGGCCGAGGGAGTGGGGGGTCACGTCGAGCAGCGTGGGCGCGCTGCCGCTAGACAGCGCCTGGTCCGGAAACATGAGGCTGTGAGCCTGATGCGCGGCGCCGATCGCGACCACGTGCATCGGGTTGATGTCGACCCGCGGCTCGCGGCCAAAGTACTGGGCTACCCTGTCGGCCACCATCGGCACCCGGGTGCTGCCGCCCACCAAAATGACTTCGTCGACGCGGTCGGGCGTGACCTGCGCTTCCTGAAGAACGTTAGCCGCGGTTTCGAGCGTGCGCTCGACGAGCTCGCCGATCATGTCGTCGAAAAGATCCCGGGTGATGCGAAAGTCCATCCCGAGCGGGTCGCCGCCCGGACCGAGCATGACCTCCGAGAGCGACCCTTCGACGACCGCTTCGCTCGATAGCTGCATCTTGATCTGCTCGGCCGCAACCGTGAGGCGGGCGAGGGCGATGGGGTCGCTTTTGGGGTCCAGCCGGTGAGTCTTGAGGAACTCGTAGGCGAGCCAGTCGCGCACCTTGTTGTCGAAGTCGTCGCCGCCCAAAAACGGGTCCCCGCCGGTCGACAGCACCTCGTACAGGCTTTCTCGCACCGCGAGCAGGGTGACGTCGAAGGTGCCGCCGCCGAGGTCGAACACGGCAATGCGCCGATGAACCTCGCGATCGCGGCCGTAGGCGACGGCGGCGGCCGTCGGCTCGTTGAGGATGCGCAGGACCTCCATGCCGGCCAGCTCGGCCGCTCGGCGCGTGGCCATTCGCTGCCCGTTGGAGAAGTTCGCCGGCACGGTGACGACGCAGCTCGTCACCTGCTGACCAAGCTGGGCCTCGGCGATGGCCTTGAGGCGCTGCAGAACCAGCGAAGACACCTCGGGCACCGGCAGCTGGCCGCCACGGGTCGAAATGATGGGCTGTTCGTTGGGGCCTTCGATGACCTCGTAGGGCAGCTGGGCGATGGCCTCTTGCGTCGCCGGCGACCGAAATGAGCGGCCGATGATGCGCTTGGCGGAGTAGACCGTGTTCGCGGGGTCGATCACCCGGCGCAGCCGGGCCGCAAGCCCCACTCGCTGTTGCCCGTTGGGAAGCCAGGCCACGACCGACGGCTGCAGCGCGTGCCCCTGGTCGTCGTTGAGCACGACCACGTCGCCGTCGATGACGCAGCACACCACCGAGTTGGTCGTGCCCAGGTCGATTCCGATGGCTGCGCCCTCGGGGGAACTGGACTCGTCGAATTCGTCGTCTAGCAGATCGTCGAACACTTAGGCTCCCGTGCGTTTGTCGAGGAGCTCGGCGATTCGCTCCTGGTAGCCGACCGGCGGATTGTCGAGCTCGACGCCGTAGCCGACCCCGAGTTCCTTCTTTACGACCCGCGCCCGGAGAGCGAACGGGTCCGACGACGAGGCTTCCACGTCGGGCAAGTCGACGGTGAGGTCGAACCATTCGTCCTTGGGAAGCGGGTGCGTCGAAATGATGAACGCGCTGCGCGGTCCCAGGTCCCGGGTGCGAATGGTGAGCTTTTCGTCCCCGAGCACGTTGCCGGTCGACGAGAGGCGCAGTTTTGCCTCGGCGACCACGTCGTCGCGCTTCTTCGAAAGCGACGCCAGCGGCGACGGACGCCGCGCGCCGGGCAGGGGCAACGGCGCCAGCGGAACCACGTTGTCGAGAGCCAGCGGCGCCGGCTTCGGCGGCGGCTCGGGCTCGGCTTCGGCCACGGGTTCGGGCTCGGGCTCGGCTTCGGCCACGGGCTCGGGCTCGGGCTCGGCTTCGGCCACGGGTTCGGGCTCGGTCTCGGGCTCGGCCACGGCCTCGGCTTCGGCCACGGGTTCGGGCTCGGCCACGGGTTCGGGCTCGGCCACGGCCTCGGGTTCGGCCACGGCCTCGGGTTCGGCCACGGCCTCGGCCTCGGCCTCGGCCTCGAGGGCAACCTCGTCAAACCCGTTGTCCACCGCGCTCATCGCGTCGACCTCGGCAACGGCCGCCTCATCGAGAGCGACCTCGTCGAAATCGCCCTCGGTGGCCGGCTCGACCGGCGTGGGCTCGCCGCCTTTGGCCTCAACCGCCGGCTGCGCCTCGGCAATCGCCGGCTGCGCCTCGGCAACCACCGGCGCCTGCGACGTCAGCTCGACCTCCTCGAAACCATCGAAGCCGTCGTCGGCGGCGGGCGCGGCGTCCATGGCCGGCGTGGATTCCGCGGCCGGCGCGGCGTGCTGGGTCAGCTCGACCTCCTCGAAGCCGTGGTCGTCGTAGGACTCCGGCTCCGAGGCGAACTCGGCCGGCACGAGAGTTTCCGCCGACAGCTCGACGTCCTCGAAACCGTCGTCCTCGTCGTCGTAGGGCTCTGGCTCCGGGGCGAACTCGGCCGGCACGTGGGTTTCCGCCGACAGCTCGACGTCCTCGAAACCATCGTCGTCGCCGTCATGGTCCGCGGCCGCCGGCGGCTCAGACGCGGCACCGATGTGCTCGGGCGCTGGCGCCAGGGGAGCCGCGGCGAGGGCATCGACTTCGTCGAAAGGCGCCAGCAAATCGGTGTCGAGCTCGAGCAGGTCCTCTTCGAGTTCCTGGTCGTCGCTGGCGGCATACGGAATCGGCTCGGGTGGCGCCGGGGCGTGTTCGCGAGGCGGCGGCGCCATCGCCTCCGACACCGGGGGCGGCGCCACGGCCGCCGGGGGCGGGGTCGGGCGGAGTACCGCCGGGGCCGTGGGCCCGGTCACCTGGTCGTCGAGAGGGTCGGGGGGATCGTCTGCGGCCGGCCCGGGCGCGACCCACTGCACGGCCGGCAGCGCCGTGGTCTGGCGACGGGGCGGGACCGGGGGCGGTGGCGGCAAGTCGAACTCGGGCTCGTCGTCGCCGGCGGGGTCGGTCGGCGCCGCGCCGGCGTGGCCCACGGGCACTTCGCTAACGCCCATTTTTTCGAGCAGGTCGATCCCGGGGTTCGTGTCTTCAAAGCCGTCGCGCATCGCCGCCGACAACTCGCCGAGCACCGAGGCGCCGCTGGCCTCGAAGTCGCTCAGGGCCGGGTGTCCCGGGTGCACGGCCCGAACGGCCGCCGCAAACCGACCCGCCAGCTTGGGATCCTTGGCGAACTTCCAGGCAACCTGCAGTCCCGTCACTGCAATCCACAGCTGCTCCGACGGCGGCCGCGGCTGGGCCAACGCCACCGTGGCGAGCGACAGATAGTCGCCAAAGGCCCCGGTGCGCAGGTGCTCGGTGCGCAGGATCGACAGCATCGCAATGTGGCCGGGAATGTCGCTCGCGCCCCCGCGGTAGGCGCCGGCCAGGCCTTCGCGCAGAAGCTCGACGGCCAGTTCCGACTGGGCGCTGCGCTGGGCGAGTCCCGTGCCGGCGCGCCGATACACGTCCACCCGCTCGGCCGGGGTGCGCGCGGCGGCGGCCCGGTAGCGATAGGCGTTGGCCAGACCGACCCAGCTGGCGGTCTTCTTCAGCAGGTTCTCGTAGAGCGCAAACGCGTTGTCGTCGAGCGGATTGAGCTCGACCGCCCGCGAAAGCAACTCGGCAAAGCGGCCGCCGTCTGGCTCGAGCATGCGCAAAATGCGGGCGGCCTCGAGCAGATTCCTCGCTCCGAGCTCGGGCTCCAGACTGCCGGCCTGCTGCTCGAGCTCGCCCGCCATGCCCCGCGGATCGGGCCATTCGCGCTGGGCCGTGCACAGAGTCTGCGCGAATCGGGGGTCGTCCATGTAGGCGCGGCGGGCCGCCAGCAGCGGCTTGACCGCGCGATTGGGGTCGCCGGCGTCGAGCCAGGCCTGCCCCTCGATAAAGAGGAACTCGGGCTCGCCAGTGGCCTTGTTCTCGAGGCTCGCGATCTTCGCAATGGTCTTGAAATCGCCGAGCTCCCAGGCGAGGAAGCGGGCTCGCGCAAGCGCGTGAACCATCGACCGATCGGTCTTCCAGGCCAGCAGATACATCTCCACTGCGCGCGACACGTCCGGTACGACTTTTTCGCACACGCCGCCGAGCTCGAACGCTTCCGCCGAGGTCGCCGGGCTCATCGGACGCGCTCTACACGCAGCAGCCAGCCGAAGAACCTCCGTCGCCCAGTCGGCGGAGTTCCACACGATCGCTCTCAGGCGCTCGTTCATCCACATCCCCAATAGCGAGTGTAGTCCAGGATTCGCTCGCGGAAAACCAAACCGGTTCCGTCTTGCGGTACCATTGACGTGCGCGAATGGGGGACACGTGCACCATCGGCATCGACCTCGGGACGTCGAACAGCTGCGTGGCGACTTGTACGCCGGCTGGTCACGAGATCATTCGCAATCGGCTGGGCGGACGCACCACGCCGTCGGTTGTATCAGCGGGCAAGGGCGGGGACATCGTCGTGGGCGACGCTGCCAATCGCCAGGCCATCATGAACCCGGAGCGCACCATCTTCGGGGTCAAGCGCCTGGTGGGCCGCAAGTACGCAAGCCCGGAGGTCGTGTCCCTGCGCGAGACCCTGCCGTATCCGGTCATCGAGGCGCCCAATCGCGACGCATGGGTGCGCCTTCTCGAGCGCTCGATGAGTCCGTCGGAAGTCCAGTCGTACATTCTCGACGAGCTGCGCACCGCCGCCGAGGACTACCTCGACACCGACGTCGGGCGAGCAATCATCACGGTTCCCGCCTTTTTCGATGAGGCTCAGCGGCAGGCAACCCGCGATGCCGGGACGATCGCGGGCTTCGGCAACGTCCGTGTGCTCGCCGAGCCGACCGCGGCCGCGCTTGCCCACGGGATCGGCGGCAACTCCGACAAACTGGTCGCCGTGTTCGACATGGGCGGCGGTACGCTCGACGTCAGCATCATGCACGTGCAGGGCGGGCGCTACGACGTGCTCGCGACATCGGGCGACATGCTGCTCGGCGGCGCCGATTTCGACCGCGCCCTTGCCGCCTCGTTCGCGGCCGAGATCGAGCGCGACCACGGGGTCGCAATTCTGGATAACAAGGTCGCGCTGCAGCGCCTGGTGACCGAGGCGGAGGGCGCGAAGAAAGCGTTGTCCGGCCTCGACTCGGTGACGATCAGCCTGCCGTACCTGGCCCAGGGGCCCGCCGGGCAGATCGACTACGAGCGCAAAGTGACCCGCGACGAGCTCAACACGCTGGTCGCCCCCCTCATCGAGCGCATGCTCGCGCCGTGTCGCGTCGCTTTGGCCGACGCCAGCGTGACCGCCGATCGCATCGACGAGGTGCTGCTGGTCGGAGGCATGACCCGATCGCTGGTCGTTCAGGACGCGGTGACGCGTTTTTTCGACCGCAAACCGTCTCAGAAAATCAACCCGGACGAAGCGGTGGCCATCGGCGCCGCTCTGCTCGCCGGAATGGTTGATGGTCGCCTCCAGGGCGCCGAACTTATCGACGTGGCCCCGCACTCCATCGGCATGCGCGTGGCCGGCGACCGGATGTCGCCACTGATCAAGCGGGCCGCCAAGCTGCCGGCCGTGGCCAAAAAGGCGTTCGCCACGACCGAGGACAATCAGCGGTCCGTCGAGATTCAGCTGTACCAGGGCGAAGATCCCGTCGCGTCGAAGAACACGCGTCTGTCGACCGTGTCGCTGTCCGGGATCGAGCCGGCACCCCGGGGCAAAGTCCGCATTGGCGTCGAATTTCACGCCAGCGAAGACGGCAAGATGGCCATCAAAGCCCGGCAGCTCGGCGGTAGCGGGGCGCCCATGGACGTCGATATCGTCGTGCAGACAGGCCTGGGCCGAGCCGTGGTCGAGCGATTGGCCCAGGAACGCGCGGCGCAGCGAAAACCGCGGGAAGTAAAGGCGTCAAAACCTTCTGAAGCCGCGCAGCAGTCTGGGTTCGGCATTCAGTTCGCGCGGCCGGCCAGCGCGCCGCCACGTGCGGCGTCCGCACCCCCGGTGGCTGCGCCGGCCGGCAGGAGCGAATCCTCGTCAGGACGCGCCGCCTCCGCGTCGGCGCGCGCCCAGGCGGCTGGCAGCGGCAAGTCCGCCCGGGTCGGCAGCGCGCGCGGCAGTGAGCGGCGAGCCAGTGCGCGGGCGAACACTGCCGCCGACGCCCGGGCAGCCATTCTCGGCGACGACGAACCGTCGTCGAAGTCGCAACCTGCGCAGACGCCCCCGGCGGCGCCAGCCGCGCGGCCCCCGGCGCCCAACCCATCGCAGCCAGTGTTTCCACCGGCGGAGCCCGCGACACCTGCCGCCGCGCCCGCGGCGCCAAAGCCGGCGCCCGCAACGGCCAGCCCGGCTGCGTCGCCGCCGCCGTCGGCGGCCGGCGGGACAGCGACGTCGGCGACCGGGGGCGGCAGCAAAACCCCGTGGATCGCCGTGGCTGTTCTGGTGACCGGCGCGATCGCGGCCCTGATTGCGGTCCTGCTCTGACGGCGACGGCCGGGCGCGCAAGCTACGAAGTCGCGTTCCGACTGGCGGCCTGATACGCGGCCCGCAGCTGCTCGGCCAGATCTTCTGCGATGCGCCGCTCCGGGGCTTCGGCGGCGAAGCGGCTCGGGTCGTAGCGCATCGCCATGGGCATGAACGCATCGTCGAGCTGCTGGGCCGAATAGTCGGCGCCGAGCTCGAACACAGACGGGCCCAGGCGGGCGATGCGGGCGACGGTCTCCACCAGCTCTTCGAGGTCGGGCAGGCTCGCCGCCTTTGCCGCCACCAGCAGCTGCTCGAGGCGCGCTCGAACGTCGCCGCCGACGTTTTCGAACTGCAGGCCCATGCCGTGGGGGCGCTTGCTGCCATCGCTCACCCAAACGACTGATGCCTGAAGCTCGAACAACGAGTCGTCGGGGGCGGCGATGCGCAGCGCCACCGGCGTTCCCACCGGAAACGGTCGCGCCGTGGCGAGGAACGTCCCTCCGCGCCCGAGGTCCTCGGTCGCCAGCCGCTCGACAGCGCCCCAGTTGTTAGCCGTGATGGACACGGTCTTGCGCACGGGAAACCGCCGGTGTTCGCGCTGCTTGCTCCAGGGGGCTGGCCCTTCGCCGACTGGCTTGTCGGCCGGGGCGGCCGCGGGTCGGGCGGCCGCCGGTTTGCCCGCGGCCGCGGGCGCGGGCGCGGGGGCCGGCTTCGCCCTGGAGGCCGGCGAGCTTGGGCGCCGACGCGCCGGCGGGGCTGCGGCGGCGGGTTTGGAGGGCTCGGGTGGCGCCTCCGCGGGCTTTGCTGGCCCGGCAGGCTTCGCCGACTTCGCAGAAGGCTTTTTGCCCTCCGCCGCATCGACCTCGGCGAGCGCGCGGGCAATGGCCGCCGAGTCGGGCTCGAGCTGCCTGGCAAGGGCCAGTTTGGCCCGAGCGCCCCGCAGATTCTTGGCCGCGAACATGGCCTGGCTCTGCTCGTACAGGCTGCGCGCCGAGGCCGACTTCGGGTCCCGGGTGTCGCGCGGGCCGGCCTTGGGCTTGGCCTCCGGGTCGAGTCGCCGCTGGCCCTGGGCGAGGTTCTCGTCGTAGAGCCGTCGCGTCTCCGGAGCGCCGAGCACCCGCGCCGCTTCGTTGATCCGCGCGTACAGGCGAGTTAAGGCCGCCTGGCGTTCGCGGCTTGGCTCGCGCGCGTGGCGGTCCGGATGAAGCCGACGCGCCAGCGCGTGAAACCGCTCTTCGATGTCCGGGAGCGACGCGTCTTGGGGCACCCCGAGGAGCTCGTAGTACGTGTGGTCGTCGAGCGTCTCCGACGTCTCGAGGACTTTGTCCCAGAACCCCATCCCGGCTTTATGGTAGCGCGCGGACCGCGCCTCTCGCTAGTGCGCTAGCCCCGCATGAAGGGCAGCACCCGGTCTTTGGGCCGGCCGATGATAGCTTTGTCGCCCCGCACGATCAGCGGGCGCTGCAGGAGCCGCGGGTGCTGCTCGAGCACGTTCACGACCTCCGCTGGCTTGCCGACGAAGGCGTCTGCATCGAGCTCGAGCTTCTTGAAGTACGAGTCCTTGCGAACCAGATCCTCGACCGGATCCTCGAGCTTCGCCACGAGCTGCTCGAGAAGCTCACGCGTGGGTTTCTCTTTGAGGTAGCGCACCTCGGTGAAGGCGACCCCGTTGTCTCGCGCGGTATCCACCGCGAACACCGACGTGCTGCAGTGGGGGTTGTGATAGATGGTTACGTCCTCGCTTGCGCGCGCTTTGAATCCCATGGCGCCGTAGCTTACTCACGGGCCCGGCGAATGCGAGCCGGCTGCGATACACTTTTGCGGTGGAGGCCCTGGTCGTAAGCGGTGTGATTGGCCTTTTCGGAGCGGCCGTTGCGCTCGGCCTGCGCCAGAACAAACGGCGCAAGGAGCTGTGGGCGCGGGTGGCCGCCGAGCGCGGCGGTCAACACATTGCGCCGCGGGGGCTGTTTCGCGGCCGAGAAGAGCGAATCGAGATCCCAACGCCCCACAGCTGGATTTCGATCGACTGGTACTCCTCCGGCTCCGGCAACTCGACGACCCACTACAGCCGGGCGCGCGCCTCGTTGGCGCGGGGGGCGGGCCCGCGCTTCAAAATCTACAAAGAACATCTCTTTGCGAGTCTGGGCAAAGCCCTCGGCACCCAGGACGTCGTGATCGGAAGCGATGCAGAGTTCGACGACCTGTTCATGGTCAAGTGCGACCAGGCGCCGCTGTTGCGCCGCTTCTGGACGCCCACCGCCATGCGCATCATGCGAAACCGCTTTCGCGGCGCGCGCATCGAGTGCGACGGCCGCACCGTGGAGCTCGTCGACACGGGGCTGTGGAACGAGGAAGGGCCCCTGCACGGCGCGATAGACTTGCTCACCGAACTGGCCGAACGAGACATCTACGAGCGCGCCGCCCTCGAATCCGTGCGCGGCGCGACCGTACGACTTTCGGCCGACGGAGTTCCTCGCGCCGAGCTGGATGCTCCGTCGCGCGTGGTCATCGGGGCCGAACCGGTCGGCGAAACGCTCGCCACCGTTGCTCGCCTGGCCGACGACGCCGGACTGGAGGCCATCGAGCTTGTGCTCGACGGCCACGGGCGCCCCGACGACCGCGAACGCGCCAGCGCGCTTCCGCAGGGGGCGCACGTGTTCATGCCCCGGGTGGGTGCCGGGCGCCTGGTGGTCGAGGAGGGCGCCACGCGGTTCGAGTTCCCCGGCCTCGAGATCGACTCGGACCGACTGCGAGCCAGTGCCGAGCTGCTCGGTGCCATTCGCGCAGCCTCGGCGCGCGCGGGAGTGTTTCGCTAGATGTTTCGCCGAAGTCCGGGGCCTACGCGGCTGTGGAACGCGGTCGCCGCGGCCCACCGCGGCCGGGTCACCAGCGGGCCCAACGGACCGCGCATCGAGGTGCCGCACCCGCACGGTCGCATCATCATCGACACCATTGGCAGCCAGGCGCCGGCGTCGCGGGGCATGCGGGCCCGGGCGCTTCTGGGGCGCGAACTCGAGCTCGACTTTCAGGTGCAGCGCCAGGGCGCGGTCGACCAGCTCGCCAAGCGCCTGGGCATGGTCGATATCGAAGTGGGCCACCCCGAGTTCGACGCTCACTTCATCGTCGACGCCGGAGGCCCGGCCCTTATGCGGCGCCTCTGGTCGTCGCGAGCGTGCGACCTTATGTTGCACGGGTTTGCCGACGACCGGCTGGAGTGTTTTTCGCGCGTCCTCGAGCTGACGGCGCAGCACCCGTGGCAAACGCCCGACCAGTTTGCCGCCGCCATCGAGCTGCTCGCGACCCTGGCGGATCGAGACATCTACGGTCGCGACGTGCTCGCGTCCCTGGCACCCGAAGAACTGGTCGTTGGCGCGCGGGGGGTGCCCACCGTGCGCCTGCGCGCTCCCGCTCTGGTCGCGGTCGAGACCTCGGTCATCGCCGATGCGCTCGCGACCGTGGCGCGGCTCGAACAGCGGCCCGAGCTCGAGCCGTGCACGGTTGCGCTCGCTGCCGGCGGCCGGGCCCTGGAGCTGGACGCGGTGGCCCGACTGCCGGGGCGGGCCCAGGCGCTGCTCTCGCAGGTTGGCCCCGGGCGGCTGGTCATCGACGGCGCGGGCGCGCGCTTCGAGTTTCCCGCGATCGAGGGCGATGCGGCCCGCATTCGCGCGGCGGCGGCCCTTCTCGGCGCCCTGACCGCCGGGCCGTCCCAGGGCATCTTCCGCTAGCCTGGCCAGCCGGCGGGTGCGCGCGGCCGTGGCCCCGCGGCCTGCTAGACTGGGCGCCATGAACCTCGGGGCGTATCTCGAACGCATCGGCTACGACGGGCCGCTCGAGACCACGCCGGAGGTGCTGGCCGCCCTGCATCGCGCGCACCTGTTCGCGGTGCCGTTCGAGACCATTAGCATTGCTCGCGGTGAACCAATCCAGCTCGACCCGGCCTGGCTGTTCGACAAGATCGTCGTGCGACGCCGCGGGGGCTTTTGCTACGAGCTCAACGGCTTGTTCGCCGAACTCCTCGACTCGCTCGGATTCGCGGTCACCCGCCTTGCCGGCCGCGTGTACAACCAGCGCGGCGAGCTGGGGATTCCGTTCGATCACCTCGCGTTGCTGGTTAAGACGGCAGAACGCTCCTGGCTGGCCGACGTGGGATTTGGGGATTCGTTTCTCGAGCCACTTCCGTTCGAGTTCGACACCGATGTCGCCTGCGACCGGCGCCTGTACCGCCTCAGCGAGGTCGCCCAACCGACTGGCGACGCCCCCGAGTTCGAGCTTCACGAACAGCGACAGGGCGCGTCGTGGCGCGCCCAGTGCAGGTTCGACCGGAAAGCCCGAGCGCTGCGCGACTTCGAGGTGGGGGCGCAATACCACCAGACGAGTCCGCTATCCCCCTTTGCGGACCGGTTGCTTTGCTCGCGGCCAGGGCCGGATGGAAGCCGTACCACGGTCCGGAATTTCACCGTGATCGAGACGACGTCCGACGGCATACGCAGCGAGAGAACCCTTGCGGGCGAGCAAGAGCGCGCCGACTTCCTCTACGAGTCTTTCGGGGTTCCGCCGTAGCCCGCTGCTTCGGCCGACGGCCTGGCGATCGATACGTGAAACGTCGATCCGTGCCCCGGGCGGGACGTGACTGAGATGTCGCCGCCGTGACGTCGGGCCACGCGGGCGCAGATCGCGAGACCAATGCCGGTGCCCCCGCGGGAGCCATCGCCAAGCTGGCAAAAGGGCTCGAAGATCCGGGCCTGATCGGCCGGGGCGATGCCAACGCCGTCGTCCTCGACGTGAAGTACCCAGCGATCGTCGAACTCGTCCACGGCCACGCGAATGCGGGGGGACCCTCCCGGCCGGGAGTGGCGCACGGCGTTTTGCAGCAGGTTCTGAAGCAGTTGACCCGTTTGACAGCGGTTCGCTCGTATCGAAGGAAGGCCGCCCGCCAAAAGCTCGAAATCGACGTCCGGGTTGTCGGTCTTGATGACGGTAGCGACTTCGTCGACCAGGTCGTCGAGGTCGACTTCGTCCCGCACGAGCCTGGCATTGCCCGCTCGGGAATACGCCAGCAGATCTCGAATCAGCAGCTGCATGCGGCTGGCGCCGCTCTTGATGAACTGAATGTACTCGCCGGCATCGCCGCCGGCCACCCCGTCGTCAAGCTCCTCCTCGAGCAGGCCCACGAATGCCACCATGTGGCGCAGCGGCGCCTGCAGGTCGTGCGAAGCGATGTAGACGAACTGTTCCAGCTCCGCGTTTCGCTCGGAGCGAAGGCGTTGGTTTTCGCAACGAAGACACTCGATTTCGGCCCGGGCGGCCTCGAGTTCGGCGGAGCGTTGTTCAAAAGGCGCAGTCATAACGACGTCTCGGGGACGCCCGAGAGCTTCAGAGTCCGAATCGACGCCTTGCGCCCCATCTGTAGGGCAGCCGATGATTTTTCGGCCGGTTGACTGCGATTGCGGCAGTGTCCTTCGCGAGGGAATATGGCGGAACGCCGTAAAGTGCCATTGTCGTCCTCGCCCAAGATGAGTTAGCGTGCGCGACATGCCTTCGCTGCCTACGCTGTTTTCGATTGTCGAATCTCTGCCAGCAGATGCGCAAAAGCGCATTGCGGATGCGCTCGCCGCTGCCGTCGAAGAGGAGAGCCTGCGCCTGGAACAGCAGGCCAAGAGCCTGCGCAGCGCCGTCCGAGGCGTCAAAACCGGCCTTCCGGCAAAGGCTGGCGGGCGCAAGGCCCGCGCGGCAGCCAAGGTCGGACGCGGACGAGCAGGCAAAAAGAAACAGCGCTTGACCGAGGCCGACTACGAGTCGATTCGCTCGAACGTCGCCGCGAAGCTCGAAAAGAAGCGCGAGTATCCGCAGCCCGAGCTTTTTGCACTTACGCGCAGCCTTGGATTCGACGTCAAGAAGGCGACGTTTACCAAGAAGGTTCTCGACCCGCTTTGCGAAACGGGTGTGTTGGTCTGGAACGAGCAGCGCCGCGGATCCGCCTACACGGCTTCGTAAACCGCGGGCGCCTGGGCCGACTACATCGGGACCGGGGCGAACATCGAGAGAAAGCGCCTGGCGTCGGCCACGCCCTGGCCCCGCGCCCAGTCACGCATCGCGTCCGACAGGTGCGCCGCGTCACCGCGTTGCAGCCGCTCGAGCTGATACCTGGCTGACCGCGCGTGCAGCAGCAGCGATGCGTCCTCGCAGGCCTGCACCGCGCGCGACAGCTGCGCAAGGGCCGCCCGCCGCTGACCGCGGGCCGACGAGATGCCTGCCTGAATGAGGCCGGCATAGGCGCACGCCCACGGCGCTCCTTCCCGCGCGAGCTGACGAGCACTCTGCTCCGCCGTTTCCAGCAGTGCTCGGACGTCGCCGGACAAGCGGACGCCAGCGGACGCCGGGTGGCCCGCGCTCTTGCCGCCGGGCGCAACGAACTGCGGCGCCGTTGTCGCTTTGCTGCGCCCGCGTCGAGTCGCCAGCCGGTCGGCGACCTGGCAGAGCGCAATTCGAGCGCGCAGGAAGTGCGCCTCGATGCGCACCGACTGAACGCGCATGTTCATCGACTTGCGCATGCGCCCCCAGGCCTGATCGAGCCGATGGCGCGCGTCGTCGGCCTCGCCGGCGTAGAGCGAAATCTGGCAGTGGGACACCATCGAAAGCACGTGCTGAATCGTGAACGTCGCCGCCGCGGGGTCGGGCTCGCCGGCCTCGACCTGGCGCCGAGCTTCGGCGACCTCGTCGGACGCCAGCCAAACGACGTTGGCTCGTCGGGCTCGCAGCGCGTTTGCGACGTACTCGTCGCTGTCCTCGATCGCCAGGTCGATTCGCGCGTTGACTTCCTGCCGCAGCTGGGCGATGCGGCCCAGATAGACAAGGGTCGCCAGGCGGTAGACCGTCATCAGCGACCGCTGCCACAAGAAGCGCTGGTCGTCGTCGGTGAGCAGCAGTCGCTCGCACTCCTCGAGGTCGGCCAGCGCGCCCGCAAACTGCCCCGATAGGAACTTCGAAATGCCGTTGACTCCGGCGCAAAACCCCAGCAGGCCCGGACTCTTGAGGCGTTTGCTAAGCGCGCGCGCGCGCTGCACCAGCGCTTCGACACCCGGTCGAGCCCCGGCGCCGCGCACGCTGCGAAAGCCCACGTCGTGGCACAGAGTCACGACCATGCGCTCGGGGTCGCCGGCCTCCAGAGCCCACACCAGACTTCGCGTCTGAAAATACGCGCCGTGCACGGGCAGCACGAACCCGAGGCCTCCGGCCACGGACTGGCACGCATCGAGGCGCTGCAGGGCCTTGGTGTCTCGCTGATCCGGCGGGCGCTCGACGAACCGCTCGCCGCGGGCGCGAATCCACAGCCGGCGCCAGGCGATGCCGAACACGATGCGCGCCCGGTTTTCCGGGAACGGTATGCCGACCGAGCGCAACGCCCCTTTTGCCATGTCGATGCCGCGCTCGACACGGCCAAACCGAATCAGCTCCTCGGCAGCCCGGCCGCGCAGCACCGCGGCTTCGCCCTCCGACACCAGGCTGGCGGCTTCGAGGAACCGATCCGCGGCCTCGGCCGGTCGGCCGGCGTTCGTAAGCATCTCGGCCAGCTTCTGCAGCACGGCGCTGCGGGCGCGGCCCCGGGGGTTCGACAGCTCGAGAACTCGCTCGTAGGCGAGCACGGCCTGGGAAAAGGCCAGGGCGCCCTCGGCCCGGGCAGCGGCGATCTCCGCGTACTGAGCGGCCCGGTCCCGGTCGCCGGCGGCAATCCAGTGCTCGAGCACCTCGCCCGGATCGGCTCGACGGCTCCACTCGAGTGCACTGCCGATGCGGCGATGCAGCCGACGCAGGCGCTCGGGCGCGATGGCGGCGACGGCGTTTTCGCGAACGCGGTCGTGAAACGTGTCGAGTTCCTCGGCGCCGTCGCGCCAGGCCGTGCGCGTGAGGTGACTCGCGCACAGAGCCGCCACCGCAGCGGGCTCGTCCTTGGTTCGCGCGGCCTCGCGAAGCAAGGCGAGCGGAATGGGGCGCCCGGCGACCGCAACGAACTCGAGCAGCTTGCGGGCGCTGCCGTCCAGCTGATCGATCCGGGCGCGCAGCAGACCGTCGAGGCCGTTTTCGCGGGTCCACTGGTCGCCGGTAACGAGGGCGCGGGCCAGCTCGGTCAAAAACAGGGGGTGGCCGTTGGCCTGGTCTACGAGCTCCGCGACGTCGACAGTCTCGGCCGCCGGGTCGGCGACGGAGCGAGCAAGCGCGGCCGCGGCATCGGGTGACAGGCCCCGCAGGTCGACGAAGTCGCACGCCGAGGCGATGCACGTCGGCGCCTTGGTGTTGAGCAGCGCATCCAGGCTGGGGCTGGCGCCGACATCCTCGGATCGATACGTGGCCACCAGCAGAATTCGCGCTTGCTCGTTGCCTCGCAACAGATGGGTCAAAAAGGGCGCAGAGTCGGCATCCCCCCACTGCAGGTCATCGATGAACAACATGACCGGCCGGCGCTGGGCCAGGGCGCGCAAGATGTGTTGAAGGGCGGCAAACGCGCGGCGGCGCACGTCCGTCACGTCGCCGGGATCCGACGACTCGAGACTTCCGGTTACGCGCGCCAACGCCGGAAACAGGCGCACGAGGGCCGATACATCGCCGGGAATGACCCGCTCGCGCTCTTCTTCGTCGAGCTCGAGCAGCGCCCCGCCCAGCGCATCGACGAGGGCGTCGAGCGTTTTGTAGGGAACCGTTTCGCGCTCGTAGCAGGACCCGGACAAGACCAGAAAGCCCGCGTCGCTTGCGTCGCCCGCGCGACGGCGGATGGTGTCGGCGAAATGCTCGCACAGAGCCGACTTTCCAATGCCGGACGGGCCGCCGACGAGGACCGAGCTTATCGTGCCGGATCGGGCCCGCTCTGCAGCGGCGCGCAGCGTGGCGAGCTCCCGCTCGCGCCCGAGCAGCGGAGCCCCCTCGGGGGCGTCCTGCGTCGCCTGCCGCCGGGACCGTGCAGGGGCGACCGGAAGTCCGGCAAAGCGCCGAAGCTCATCGGTGGGCGGCCGGTGGTGAACATCGAACTCGAGCAGTCGATCGCACAAGGCGGCCAGCTCGCGGTCGGCGTCGAGAGCGTACTTGAGGACGAGTGGGGCGGGCTGGGACACCTTTGCCTGCATGACCTCGCGCGACGTACCGCCGAAGGGCAAACGGCCCGTCAGCGCCTCGAACAGCATGACGCCCACGGTGTACCAGTCGCTGGCTTCGCTCAGCGCAAGGCCAGCCGCTTGCTCCGGGGACATGTAGCCGGGCGTGCCCCAGATGACCCGCTCCTGGTCGTCGGAACGGCCCAGGTCCTGGACCAACCCGAAGTCGCAGAGCAGCACGCGGCCGTTGGGCTCGACCAGCACATTCGACGGCTTGAGGTCGCGGTGAAGCATGCCGGCGTCGTGCAGCGCGCACACGCCGGCCACGAGCTCGCGCAGGGCGGGAACCAGACGCTTGCCCCGCAGGCTGGCGCGCGCAATGGCGCGGCGCTTCGGACTCGCCCCGTCGGCGTCCCAGACGCGGTTGTCGATCTGATCCGGGTCGCAGGTGGCGGTGGCGTTGGTTGCCGGCAGGACCGAAGGCAATCCAGGCAGATGGTGCTTGTACGGCCTCACCCAGTCCAGGAAGTCGGTGCCCTGCACGACCTCCATGGTGAAAAAGCACGTGTCGCCCTCGGTGTTGAGCTCGTAGAGCGTCACCAGGTTGCGGTGCACGAGCCCCGACAGAGCGCGAAACTCGCGCTTAAACCGGTACAGCCGCGCGGCGCTCGCGCGGTGAAGGATCTTTAGCGCCACGTCGGCTCGGCGCAGGCGATCGTGAGCCCGGTAAACGGTCCCCATCGCGCCGGAGCCGAGCGTTTCGCGCACCTCGAACCGCTCGGAGGTCGCCGCCGACGAAAACGAGGGCGCCGCCATCGACTCTCGCGAGTCGTACATCACATCCCACCCCCCAGGAGACCAAGGTTACCAAATGGGATTCGGTGGCGGGAGGCATCTTTGCGGCCCGCGGCCGCCGGTCCGGGTACCTGCGAGCAAACCTACGGCTCTTTTCGATTCGGCCGTCTTTGGACCGTCGGATGTGGAGCGATTGCCACGCTCGTGCGGGCTGCCGAGACGCTGATCACCCACCGGCCTGGCGTCCTGGATACACGGATTGCTCAGAAGCACCGCGCTGCATCCGCGCGGCGGCCAGGCGCGATGGGGACACTGCCCGTTCGCCTGCGACCGAAGCGCCAGGGCGCCCTGGCGCACGAAAGGGGGAAATGGTCGGTCGGCCGCTAGCGTCGCCGGCCGCGGCGGGCCTTGCCGCCGGCGCGCCGCCGCTTCTGGCTCGGCCGCGCCTTGCGCTTTTTGAGCGCCCGGCCCGACGCGATCCGGGCGTTTCTCGGCCGCGCCTTGCGCTTGCCGGGCCGCTTCAACGCGCGTCGGCGCACCTGGTTCTTGTGCGGCCCCCGCTTGCCCACGCGGGCGCCGCGTCGAGCGTTGCGGCGCGGCTTGCGCCGCTTGGCGACCGCCACCCTCGGACCGGCCTTGGTCGCCGACGGCAACGTTGGTTTCGCAGCCAGCGGCGTCGTGTCTGCCTCTGTTCGCGACTGGCTCAGGCTCGCATCCAGGCTGGCGGCCGGCAGCGGCAGCGAGCTCTCCGCGCCCTTCTCAGGTTGCGCCTCCGAGCTCCACAGGGCGCTGAAGGCGTGCGAGGTCTTGCTGTACTGGGTAAGGCCGAAGACGCACGCAAGTGCGCCAAGAGCCAACAGCACGCGCCTGGGTCCGGCGCTGCGCGGAATGCTGTGACGCAAATAGTCGCGGGTCTTGCTCTTGCCGCGGCGGGGGCGGCCGCTGGAGGGCCCCAGGCTGTACAGGCCTCGCTCGTCCGCGGATACCGAATCGCCGTCGCAGTACCGCGTCGCGAGCTCGGCCGGCTTGTCGAAATCGCTTACCGACTCGTGCTCGCGCCAGTCGTCGGTCTCCCCGAGCTTGAACCACATCGTCTCGCTGAAGCGATCGCCGCCCGATGCCTTCTTGCGCTGCGTTTGCGGCGGCGGGGGCGGCGGCGTGGCGCGAGCCTGGGTACGGGTCTTGGGTTCGGGCATGGCCATCCACTCAGCATCTTTCGTGCCACGCGTTGTACGGGCACTTACCGGTGGTGCAGCCCCGCCCGATCTCCGGATTCCGGAGACCCTCCATCGAAAAGCAGAAGGTCAGGGGACCCTGGCGCCATGGGCCGAACCGCGCGTCGGCCGTGGGCCTCCCGGACTCGCCGCACCGCGGCGGACAGTCCGGGCCGGGACGCCAGTCGAGCAGCCGCCGGGGGAACGCCTGGATGTCCCGGGATGTCCCCGCGCGCCCCCGCGGCCGCAGGCTACAGAACCTTCTTGAGCAGCTCGAGCGCGCCGGCTCCGCCGCGCTCCTTGACGAAGTCGGTGACCATCGCGACGACCTTGCCGATCATGTCGGCGTCGAGGCCGAGCTTGTCGAAGCCCGTCGCCAGCTCGGCGAGTTTGCCGAGACCGTCACCGCCGATCGCCGAGGCGATTCCACCGAGACCGCCTCCCAGTCCGCCCAGCAGGCCGCCACCACCGTCGTCTCCCGACGGCGCGGCCGCGATGAGGTTGTCGAGTCCGCCGCCGAGGTGCTGCGAAAGGGCGGAGAACTCACCGGAGTCGAGCTTCTGCTTTGCCAGGTCGAACACCAGGCCCGCGCTGCCCTGGGCCTGCGGCTCCGAGATTCCCAGCTCACCCGTCAGTTTGCCAATCAAGTCCTGCACGGCCGCATCTTCGGCGCGGGCGAGCCGGGCGGTCAACGCGCCGCGGCGGCGAAAGCGCGCCGGAGCCGCGAACGAGCGCGAAGCAAAAATCTCTCTGATTTCTCCGGTGGGGTGTCGATTCGGGCGACCTCGCGCGTCGGTGGTGCAACCGCAGGAGAAGGAATCAACATGAACACAGTCGAGATCATTGGAAACCCGGCCAGCAGCTACGTGCGCAGTGCGCTTTGGGCCAGCTTCGAAAAGGGCGCCGCGGCCCGCGTCGTCCCCGCGGACCTGGGGGCGGCCGAGTACCGCCAGGTTCACCCGTTTGGAAAGATGCCGGCGCTGCGGCACGACGGGGTCGAGCTGTTCGAGACCGCGGCCATCGTGCACTACGTCGACGCCGCCTTTGCCGGCCCTCGTCTCCTACCGGCGAGCCCGGCCGACCTCGGGCGGGCGGTGGCCTGGATGAGCGCGTTCGTGGACTACGCGTACCCGGCCCTCGTTCGCGAGTACGCCCTGCGATACATCTTTCCCGCCGGCGCCGACGGAGCTCCCGATCGAGCGGCCATCGAAAACGCCGTGCCGCGCCTGCGCGAGGTGATGTCCCTGGCCAACGCGCAATACGAGCGCACGCCCTGGATCGCCGGCGACGCTCTGTCGGGCGCCGACGTGCTGTGGCTGCCCGCCATCGACACCATCCGGCGACTTCCCGAAGGAGAGACCGCCCTTGCCGACGCCCCCGGCCTGGCCCGTGCCCTGGCCGCGGCGTCGGAGCGCCCGGCCTGGCAACAGATGACGGCCGTCGCCGCCCGCTAAATCGAACAGGCCTCGTCGGTCGGGCCGGGCGTCGGCCCGGCCGGCGCGCCCTCGTTCAGCCGCCGGCGTTGCGACCGACCAGGGTCGGGCACGACCAGTAGACGAAACGCTCGGGGTTCGCGATTTCCTGCTCGGCAAACCACTCGCTCGCGCTTTGCCGAAGCCGCGCCGCCTCGTCGCCGCCCACTTTTCGCGCCAGCACCATGCGCGCCGGGATCGACCACATGCGGGCGCAACCGTCGAGGCGGGGCAGGGCGACGCGCAGCGCTTCGACGCAGCGGTCTTCGTCGCCTTCGACATCCGCCACCATGGCGTGAATGTAGGGAACCAGGGCGTCGGCCCACAAAGGAAAGGCGGCGCGCCGCCGGCGAATGCGCCGCGCGAGCTTTTTGGCCGCGGCGAGAAACCGCGGGCGCTCCGACGGATAGGCGATTGCCGACATGATGGCCGCCTTGGCCAGCGCCTGAGCGGTCCAAACCACGACGGCGGGAATTCGCCCCATGGAAGACCAGCGAATGTCGTGAGCAAAGCGACCCATGCGCTGCCAGGCTTCGCGGGGGTCGCAGCTGTAGAGCTCGACCTCGCCGCGAATGACGTCGGCGTAGAAGTGATCGAGGGTCGGCTCGCGCGTGTCCGGGGGTCGCGACCGATCGAACAGCTCCAAAGCGGCATCGGGCCTGTCCTGGGCGAGCCAAACGTACGAGCCCGCCTGCCGACCAATGTTGTCTGCGAGATACTGGTTGCCGCGCTCCTGCGCGCGGCGGAGCATGGCCGGCAGGCGTCGTTTGAGGTGGGCCAGATCGCCACCAATGGCGAGGCCGTTGAACCCGTACAGGCGAAAGATGTCCGCCTGCCACGCCTGCGACGGCTCGACCTCGGCCCCGTCGGCAGCGCGCTCGAGGGCGGCGCCGATCTCGTGGAGCTTTTCGTAGTAGAGGTAGCCGGAAAACGCTTCCCAGCCGTCGACGACGTGGGCGTACGCGGGCGGCGCGCGATCCAGCGCGATTTCGCGGGCCGCGCCGATAAGCCGGGCGCGGGCTTTGCGCGCCCGGGCCCCTTTGAGCCCCGTTAAGTACGCCGTCTCCATGCACAAGGCGTCGATCACTCGCAGCGGTTCGCCGTAGGCGAGCGCATCGGCGAGAAAGCGGCTGTGGACCGCGTAGCCGAGAATGGTGGCCGTAAAGCCCAGGGCGGTCGATATCTCGCGACACCGGTCCATGGTTCCGAGCACGTCGGCGTGGCAGTCCCCGGCGGCGGTCAGCCGACGGACCCGCACGCCCCGCAAAAGGCGGGTCCGCTGCCACGCGACCTGGCCCAGGGCCTGCGGCATGGTTCGCGGGATGCGCAGCCCCAATCGATTGCCCAGGTCTTTTGCCAGCTCGGCCGCCTCGACCATGCGACTGGCCCGCAGCAGACACACCATCGCCTGCCCGAGCAGCTCGGCGCCGCGCTCGGGCCCCGACAGCTCGGCGGCCGCTCGATAGGCCGCGGCCGCATCGAGCACGCTGCCCGCGGACCAAAGCGAGTTGGCGCGCCACAACGTGAGCTCGAACCGCTGGGCGTCGTTGAGTTTGCACAGGTCCAAAGCCGTGCGCAGGTGCTCGGCGGCGCGGCGGTGGGCCCGCGCGCGAAACGCCCGGTCGGCCGCCTCGAGAGCGTAGCGGCCGGCCTTGCCGCGATCGCCGGCCGCCAGCCAGTGCTCGACGAGACCGTCGACATCCCGGTCGGAGTCTTGCTCCAGGGCCCGCGCAAGTCGACGGTGCAGCGACCGGCGTTGGTCGTCGTCGAGAATCGACGCCGCCGTCTCGCGAATCCGGTCGTGGTACGGAGCCAGCAGCTCGCCATCGCGCGCGTACTCGACGCGCACGAAGCGCCCGGCGCGCAGCTCGGCGAGGGCTCCGGCCTCGTCCTCGACGCGAGCCGCCCGGGCCAGCATGGACGCCCGACGCGGTCGGCCGGCCAGGGCGACGATGTCGAGCAGGCTGCGCGCGTCGGCGCCCAGCTCGCCCAGACGCCGCGCGATCAGCCCGTCGAGGCCGCCATCTCCGGCGCCGGCGCCGGCCGCGCTGTCGGTCCCGCCCGCGCGCGCGTGAGCGAGCTCCGCCACGAACAGGGGGCTGCCGCCAGCGTCGCGCAGAATGCTGCGCGCGTCGACGTCGGCACCGGCTCCGGCGATTTGCCGAACCAGCTCGATGGCGTCGTCGTTGGGCAGCGGCGGAACGTCGAGCACTCGCAGGTCTCGCACCTGGCCGGCGGCCCCGGCGGCCTGTCGCAGAGCCTCGACCAGGGGCGGATCGCCTTGTTCGCTTCGGTGGGTGGCGACCACCAGAACTCCCGGAACCGCGTCGCCGTCGGCCAGCTCGCGCAAAAACACCGCGCTGTCGAGGTCGCCCCACTGCAGGTCGTCGATCACGACCACCACGGGCCGCTGTTTGGCCAGGTTGCCGAGCAGGCACCGGAGCCCCTGTGCCGCCGTGCCCAGCAGCCTGCCGTCGTCGGTTGCCTCGGGAAGCGCGGCCATCAGGCGCGCGACGACGCCGACGCGGCGCAACACCGGAAACAGGGTCGCCAGCGACGCCACCGAGGCATCGAGAAAGGCGCGAGCCTCCTGGTCGCTGAAGTCGAGCAACAGTTCAGCCAGGGCGTCGACCACGCCGTCCAGGGCCTTGAAGGCGACCAGCTCGTTTTCGTAGCAGCGCCCCGCGACCACGATCGCGTCGTGCTGCGCCGTCCACTCGGCGACCATGTGCCGAATCAGCGAGCTCTTGCCGACACCGGACACTCCCCGGACCAACATGGTCACGGACCGCCCGTGGCGGGTGTCGGTCAGCGCGGCTCGCAGGCGCTCGCACTCTTCGCGACGACCGACGAACACCGAGTCATCGGTGCGTCGAACCGGCGCCAGCACGGCCTTCGACTGACCGAGCAACGTCCGCAGTCGCTCGGCGCCGGGCCGCGCCCCGGGATCGACCGACAGCAGCTCCATCACGACCTGCGCCAGACGTTCGTCTGCGTCGGGAACGAGCTCGGCGATGGGCGTCACCTGGGCCGTGGCCTTGCGCCCGAGCATCTCGTCGGCGGTGGCGCCCGACACGGGCAGCTGGCCGGTGATCGCCTCGTACATCATGACGCCGACGCTGTACCAGTCCGAGGCTGGGGTGAGTTCCTGGCCGAGGGCCTGCTCCGGCGAGGCATAGGCCGGAGTGCCGGCGAAGCGGCCGGCCGTGCCCGCCCCGCGGGTCGCCAGACCGAAGTCGCAGACCACCAGCCGGCCAACGCCGTCGACCAGCACGTTCGACGGCTTGAGATCGCGGTGCAGAATGCCGAACTGATGGAGGGCGTCTACCCCCGCGACCAGCTGACTGCAGGCCGCGTACAGGCGCCCGGGCATGAGCGCGGCGTCGGCGATGGCTCTGCGCTTGTCGGTGCTCGGGCCGGCGCCGTTGCCGCTCGCCAAACCGGCCATGGTCGCGGCGGTTGCATTGGCGGTCTCGAGCCCCACCGTCGCAGTCATGTCTTCGTCGGGCCGATGATCGACCGGCGCGCTCGGCCCGGTCGACGCGGTTTCGGCGCGACGCTCGGCCAGCAAGTGGGAATAGGGCCGGACGAAGTCCAGCATGGACCTGGCATCGTCGACCAGCTCCATGGACAGAGCCCAGCTTTCGCCGATGTGGTGGAGCCCGTAGAGCGTGACGAGGTTCGGGTGGACGATGTCCGACAGCCCGCGAAACTCCTGCTTGAAGCGATAGATTGCTTCTGGCTGCAGCTGGGTGAGCAACTTCAGGGCGACGTCGTGGCGGCGCACCGAGTCCCGCGCGCGCAACACGGTCCCCATGGCCCCCGAGCCAAGGGGCGCTCCGATGGAGAACCGGCCGCCGTCGGCAAAGGCGTCAAGGGGCGTCTGGTCCTCCCGGGCCGACGTCTCCTCGGACGCGATGGTCTCTTGTGCCTCGATTCCCATGGACGCGCGATCGCCCGCCGCGCGGGCGCTGCTCGCCCGCACTCATTCCCCACGTTTGAGTGTAGCTGTGCGGACAACGTCGCGGGCAGAAACCCGCAGGCCGGCGCCTGGCGCTGTAGTCAAAGCCCGCTTCTGTGCGCGACAAACCTGCATCGTCGGGCCGGTTTCCGAACCGCGCGCGGCGATATGGGCGACTACCCGGTCGGATACTTCGGCGCCGATGCCTTTTCGGCGGCCCGCTCCTCGGCCTCGAGATCCTTGATGGTCGGCGGCACCCAGCCTCGGTCGAGGCGGCTGCCAAAGGCCCCGCTGCTGCCGCTCATGACCTCGGCGTAGCGATCGAGGTACTTCTTCGTGATCGCCACGTACTCCTCGTTTTCGTGGGCCGGAATGTTGGGATCGAAGGCGCTGGCGGCGCCGCGCATGTGCTCCTGGTCGTTAATGCGGTACGCGCGCACCTGCCGTTCGGCATCGTACGGGTGCACCCCAAGCGCCTCGAGAGCGGAGCGCCCGGCGCGCAACGAGCTATCGAAGCTCTCGCGAATGATGTCCCGCGCACCGGCGGCCCAGAGCTCATACACGTGGTGGCGGTCGACGGCGCGAGTCAGGATGTACACGTTCGGATAGTTTTCCCGGACGTAGCGGACTAGCTCGGTAATGTTCTCGCGGTCGTCGATAGCGATGACCAGCATTCGCGCCTGTTCGATTCCCGCGGCGTGGAGCAGGTCGGGGCGCATCGCGTCGCCGAAGTAGACCTTGACGCCGAACGCGCGGAGCATCTGCAGCTGCTCCGAGCGGTAGTCGAGAACCACGGTCTCGTACCCCGCCGACTTGAGCAGGCGATTCACGATGCCGCCGAAGCGACCGTGCCCGGCGACGATGACCTGACCGACCTCATCGATGTCGTCCGCCTCTTGTGACTGCGTACCGCTGTAGCGGGGCGCGATGACCTTGTCGTAGAGGATGAACAAAAGCGGGGTAAGCAGCATGGACAGCGCCACAACCAGGAGCAACAAGTCCGCGACCGATGCCGGAATCACGGAGTTCGCCACCGTGAACGACAGCAGCACAAAGCCGAACTCGCCTGCCTGGGCGAGGCTGAGCGTGAACAGCCATCGGTCGCAACCGCCGATGGCGAACACCCGGGTGAGCACGAACAGAACCAGGGCCTTGAGAGCCATGAGGCCGAGCGTCATCGCGGCAACGTCGCCGAGGTTGTCGAACAACAGCTCGAACCGAATGGCGGCGCCCACGGTAATGAAAAACAACCCCAGCAAGAGCCCCTTGAAGGGCTCGATGCTGCTTTCAAGCTCGTGGCGATACTCGCTGTTGGCCAGAACCACGCCCCCCAAGAAGGCGCCCAGCGCCGGCGACAACCCGACCAGCAGCATGAGCAGTGCGATGCCGATGACGAGCAGCAGCGCGGCCGCGGTAAAGAGCTCCCGCAGTCGCGCCATGGCGATAAAGCGAAAGATGGGACGAGTGAGCACGCTGCCGACGACCACCACGAACGCAATGGCGCCCACGGTGAGAAGCGCCTGCTGCCAGCCGGCCAGCCCTTCGACGAGGCTCAGGCTCGCGTGCGCCGCGTCTTCGCCGTGATCGCCCGTCTGCTCGGCAACCGCGGCCGCCAGGTCCGGCATCGCCAGCAGCGGAATGAACGCCAGAATGGGAATGACGGCGATGTCCTGAAACAGCAGCACCGAGAAGCTCGCCCTCCCGCCGTCGCTCTTCATTAACCCTTTTTCGTTGAGGGTCTGCAGCACGATGGCGGTCGATGAAAGCGCCAGCACCAGACCAATGGCCAGCGACACCGACAGCGGCTGGCCCAGGGCCACGGCAACCCCCATGACCGCCGCCGCCGTGCCCGCAACCTGCAGACCTCCCAGGCCGAGCAGTCGCTTTCGCATGGACCAAAGCAGGTTTGGCTCGAGCTCGAGCCCGACCAGAAACAGCATCATGACGACGCCGAACTCGGCGAAGTGCTGAATGCTAACCACGTCGACGTGCAGGGCATGCAGCACCGGGCTCAGGGCAATGCCGGCCAGCAGGTAGCCGAGCACCGAGCCGAGCCCGAGCGCCGACGCGATGGGAACCGCGACAACGCCGGCGACCAGAAACAAAAACGCGAGGAGAAGAATGTTGTCCATGGGTCAGGCCGCCGCGCGGATGGGCAGGGTGTCGGCAGCGACGGTGTCCCGCCCGTCGGCCGCTTCGAAGTCGTAGCGATCGTCCCGAATGGCCTCGAGCATGCGTCGGTAGCCGTTCACGTGCGGTTCGACCAGCCCGGCCCCCGGCGCTCGCAGCGAGCCGTAGAGCACGTAGGGGGCACCGAAGCGCATCTCGCACAGTCGGGCCGTTTGCTCGAGGGGCGTCAAGAAGGTGCGCAGCGGGTAGTGCTGGTAGCCGCGGTCGGTGTAAGCGTCTTCCGGGCCCGCCGCGGTGACCGCCAGCTGCAGGCGCTTGCCGGACAGTCGGGTGCCGCCCGAGCCGTAGGCGAAGCCGTGCTCGAGCACCAGGTCTTCCCACTCCTTGACGATGGACGGCGTCGAATACCAGAAGACCGGAAACTGAAACACGATCACGTCGTGGTCGAGCAATCGCTGCTGCTCGATGTTTACGTTGATGTCGAAGCGCGGGTAGTCGCTGTACAGGTCGACGAACGTGATGCCCTCGAGCTTGCTGGCGGCTCGGGCCATGTGGCGATTGACGTGCGAGTGTTTGTGCCCGGGGTGGGCGTAGTAGACGATCAGACGCGCCATGCGCAGCAGTCTATACGCTTCCGTAGCCGGGATGGCGAGCGGCGCCGATGCGCCTTGAATCCCGCAATCGGTGGGCTACGTTGCCCTGCGAAACACACCGGGGCAGTGCGCCACGGTTGGCGAAACGCCGCGGGCGCATACCGCTTTCCATCGGAGCGCCCGCGGGAAGCGGCTTCCGCGAAAGGCAGTCGTTTTCTCAAAATGGGAGTCGACGTATGGCGTCGGGAACGCAACCTCGACCGAGGTCCGGCGCGCGGAATGGCCCGGCGCCCGCTTTCGCCGCCGCGGGTCGCCGCCCGGCGACGGCTCCTGACGTAGAATTGGCCGCATGAAAATCCGTGCCGTCGTGACCGATTCGCAGGCGCTCGGCGCCGTTGCTGTCGCCGAGCGCGACCTGCCGGAGCCGGCGCCCGGCGCTCGCCGCGTTCGGGTGAAGGCCTTTTCGCTCAATCGAGGCGAGCTGCGCGCCGCGGGGCAAAAGCCCGCCGGCACGCCCATTGGCTGGGACATTGCCGGCGAGCTCGACGATGGCACCCGGGTGGTCGGCTTTAGCCGCGCCATGGAAGGCTGGGCGGAGGCGGTCAACCTGCCCGAGAGCGACTTCGCGACCGTGCCCGAGAGCGTCAGCCTCGAGGCCGCCTCGGCGCTGCCGGTCGCGGCGGGCACAGCCCTGGCGTGCATCGACGCAGCGGGGCCAGGCCTGCTCGGTCACCGGGTGCTGATCACCGGCGTGACCGGTGGTGTGGGTGGCTTTGCCGTGCGGCTGGCGCGGCTCGCCGGCGCTCACGTCGTCGCCCAGGTGCGCTCTGCGGATCAGTCCGAGTACGCGAAGAGCCTGGGCGCGGACGACGTCGTCGTGACCGGAGATGGCGCCGGCTTCGAGGGCATGGAGCCGGTCCGGGCCTTCTTTGACGGCATTGGCGGCTCGCTGCTCGAACACGGGCTCAAGGTCCTCGACGCCGACGGCGTTGGGGTTTCCTACGGGCTCACGGGCGCTCCGAGCTTTAGCCTGCCGGTCGGCGTGTTGCTCGGCAAAGGGCGCGCAAAGCTGCGCGGACTCAACCTCTACGCCGTGTCGGAGCGGCTGCCGCCGCGCCAGTGGCTCGGGCGACTGCTGCGGCTCGTGGCCGACGGGCGACTGCCGGTGGACGTGGAGGTGCGCGGCGACTGGTCCAACATCGGCGCGGCCGCCGACGACCTGCTCGAGCGCCGTTTTCGCGGCAAGGCCGTGCTCCAGGTCCCGTAGGCGCGGGACCGCCGTCCGCGGGCTCTACCGAACCTCGCGGTTGTCGACATGGTCGCCGGTCGGCAGGGCGGCCGGAAGTGGCGTTTGCCACGCCGCCTCCACCAGACAGCGAGCCATGGCGGAGTGGTTGGTGCGCTCGACCTTCATCGCGACGATCTCGTGGTCGGTGCGCTCGATGCGGATGGACGCGCGCCAGCCCTTGGGCGGCTCTACGGCCCGCTCGCAATCCGCGACCTTCCACCAGCCCTCGTAGGGGTCGTGAGGGAAAGGCGGGGGGGCACCGAGGTCGACGCCTCCGAGCGTGCCACCGATGGTGCCGCCGAGCACGCCCCCCGCGACGCCCCCTTCTACAGTGAAGTCCTCGTCACCGAAGCCTTCCCTCGTCGGCCGCACGCCGGGCTCGATGGCGAGATACGACGTCCACGGCGAGACGGCTCGGGCGACCCGGGCGACGCGTCGCCCCTGGGCGGGCGTGAGCTCGTGGTACAGGCTCCTGCCGCGCGCAAACACGGCGGCCGCCGTGCGCGCCCGCTGGTTCGTATCGACGGGAAAGACCCGCTCGTAGGGGGCGGACCAAAGCGTTCCGCGAACGGTCGCGTCGTCGGCGAGCCGCTGTTCGAAGCCGAAGAACAACGCCCTGCCTCCCTCGGCGACCGAGCCGAGGGCCACCGATCGGCCGGCGAAGGTCACGGACGCATCGTCCAGGCGCACCGGCCGCACCAACTCGAGCAGAGCCTCGTCCAGGTAGGCGTCTCGCGCAATCGCCGATACGTCGCCCGCGACGCCGCCGGTGGCGTAGGCGACCGAGGCGTAGCGACCTGCGCCGTGGAGCTTCAGTGCTGCCGACCGCCTTTCGGTGGCGCGAAGCACGTGAACGATCGCCGAGCTCGCCCGCGACGCCCGCTCGAGATCCGCGGCTGAAAAGTCGCGGCGAAAGCGTTCGTCGCTCAGAAGCACGATGCGGCGGGGCCCCGGGCGTTCCTTTACCAGCGACGCCGCGAGGGCGAGCCCGCGGTCGGCGTTGCTGCCGTGACGCCCTTCGAACGCGCCCGCGGCAGAAGCGTCGGCGAGCCGCCGGTCGAGGTCGGCGCCGGTTACGAAGCCATCGAACACGGCTTTCGCGCGGCGGTCGAAGCGAACGATCTCGACGTCGGCATCGGGCAGCAAACGCCCGAAAGTGCGCACCACGGCGAGCTGCGTAGCCAGCGTGCCCGCGGCCGACTGCGACGCGTCCAGGACGAAAACCACCTGGGCTTTGCGAGGCATCTCGGTGAGCTGCGGCATCGCGTCGAGCTCCAGCCGGGCGATCGACGTGCGGCTCGACACCGCGACCACCCCCAGGCGGCCGTGCAGGCCAATCCCCCTGGTCCGAAAGCCGGCGACGACCTCGTCGCTGGCGACCACGTGGCGCAGCCGGCGCGTCCGCCGAGGCGCTCGCGGAACCACGCGCACCCGCTCGCCGACATCGACGCGTTCGCCGCCGAGAAACACCCCGTCGCTGTCGTCCGGTTCGTTCTCGAACACGACGGTGGGCGCCACCAGGCCCGACATGCCGTCGTTGAGCGGCAGGCTCACGTAGTACTCGCCGCCCTCGTATTTCGGCGCAATCGTGAGGGTGTATTCGACCGTGGCCAGTCGGTCCAAGAGCACGGGAAAGATCTTGAGCTCGAGGACCCCGTCGCGGCCCCAGTGCAGCAGGGCCGGGTCCTTGGGCGGAAACCGCGAGTCCCGGTACCCGGTGAGGCTCCGATAGGCCTCCGACGCAACCGCGGCGTCGTACAGGTCGCCGCGGTGCCAGCGGTCGCTGCCCTTGATGCGAAGCCCCGTGGCCGCGGCGCCGGGCGGCATGCGTATCGACAACTCCGCCTGGTCGACGCGGTCGCCGACGTTCTTAAAGCTCCGTCGGACCTTCGCAATGACGGCGCCGTCTTTGAACGACACTCGCACTACGTGACGGACCTCGCGAATCGACCCCCGCGTGGCCTGAAGGGTATCGCCGCGGATCGGAGGCGCAGGTAGCAACGCGACGACTCCGGTGATTAGAAACGCAAGTCTCACCGAAGTACATCGTTTGCTCATCCCTTCACACTGCGCCTCGGTGGCGAAGGAGGGAACTAACAGCTCGTGTCGCGACGAACGCTCAAGTGACCGCGCCCCAACCGAACCGCGCGTCGCGGACGATGGAACAACGCATTGCGGGCTACCGCTCGGGGTCGTCGCCAACGAGCGGCACGTCGCGCAGGTTGTCGTCGAGGCCCGCCTCGGCCACCGCTGCGCGCGCGAGCAGATGCGACGCAAGCGGCAGTGTCGTCATGAGAAATCCCAGGATCAGGGCGAGGCGCCACGCCCACGCGGAGTCGGCCGCAAGCAGCAGGGCGCCCGCGCACACGAACGCCAGCGCCAGGGTGCCCGCCTTGGTCGCGGCGTGCTGACGCGACAGGGCATCGGGCAAGGTGACCACACCCCACGCCGCGATCACGAGAAGCAGCGCACCCGCGCCGACCAGCACCGTGCCCGCCGCGATCACGAGCCCCCCGCCGTCGACGCGCCGGGTTGCCGCGCGCGTCGTATCAGTCGGGCCCAGCCGATGGTCGCGACGAAGCCAACCAGGGCCAGGCCGATGGCGACATCGAGAAACACCGTTCGGCCGGTCGCCAGGGACGCGGCCACCGCCAGGGCAATGGCCGCGGCCAAGAAGATGTCGAGCGCCACGACCCGGTCGGCGTGGGACGGGCCGGCGATGATGCGCACGCAGGCGAGGCCGGCCGCAATGACGGCGCCGCCCACCAGAAGGCCTACAGCGAGCTCCATCACCGGCCAGCCTCCGCGCCAAAGAGCGTCACGACCCCGGGCTCGAAGTCCCGCCGAATGGCGGCGACGACCGCCTCCGGGTCCGACGAGTCGAGCACGTGCAGCAGCAGCTCGCGACGCCCCATGTCGATATCGATGGTCGTAGTGCCGGGCGTCAGGGACACCATGGCGCCGAGCAGTGCCGCGCCCCGCTCCGTCATGGGAGCAAAGCGCACCCGGACCAGCGCTGCCGGCGGCGGTGTTCCGCCGGGCCGCCCGGTTTTCAGGATCACGACGACCGTCTCCAGCCCGGAAACGGCCACCGCGCGGGCAAAGCGAAGCGCGAGCCCGGTCGCAGCCACGAGTCGCTTCATCGGGCTAGCCTCCTCCCAACGCTCGCGCCGCCGCTCGCGCGTACGCGAGCAGCAGCTGCGGATTTGCGCCAATCGCCAGCGTGACGGCCGCCAGGCCGATGGTTGCGGCCCAGCCCGCGCCGAGCCGGGTGTCCCTCGGAGGCTGCCACCCGTCGTCCGGGTGGGCCTTCCAGAAGGCCTCCATCCAGATTTTCATCATTGAGTACAGGGTCAACACGCTTACCAGAAGGGCGACGGCCGTCCAGCCGTACCGCCCCTGGGCGAGGGCCTCTCGCAGCACCAGCAGCTTGGCCCAAAAGCCCGACAGGGGCGGAATGCCCACAAGCGACAGCGCGGGGACCAAAAACAACACGCTGAGCCCCGGCCGCTGCTTGTACAGACCGCCGATCCGGCGCAGGTCGTAGCTGCCGGTGAGGCGCCAGACCATCGCGGCGATCAGAAAGAGGTTCGCCTTCACGATGATGTGATGAACCGTGTAGAAAACCGCGGCGCCGTTTCCCTCGTCGCCCCCGAGCGCGATCGCGAGCAGGATGTAGCCAATCTGACTGATGATGTGGAACGAAAGAATCCGCCGCATATCCCAGTGGTATGCGGCGCCGAGCACGCCAAACAGCATGGTTGCGCAGGCCACCCAGCCCAGGGCCTCGAGCAGTACGTCGGGCGCCGGCGCAAACACGTCGCCGACCGTTCGCAGGACCGCATAGGCGCCCACCTTCGTGAGAAGACCCGCGAACAACGCCAGCACGGGGGCCGGCAACGTGGGATAGCTGGCCGGAAGCCAGGCGTAGAGGGGAAACGCTCCGGCCTTGATGGCGAACGCCACGATCAGCGCGGTCAGAAGCACCGTGGCAAGTCCCGGTGGCAAAAGCGGCGCGGCGCCGGCCAGGGCGCCAAAGTTGAGGTGCCCGGTGGCCGCGTAGATGGCGCCGACCGAGATGAGCAGCAGCAAGGTGCCGATGAGGTTCAGCACCAGGTATTTGAAGCTAGCGTCGAGCTGGTCCCGCCGCCCCCCGAGGGCAAACAGGCCGAGGGCGCAAATCAGCATCACCTCGAACCACACGTACAGGTTGAACAAGTCGGCGGTGCTAAACGCGCCGCCAACCCCGACGAGCACGCCGTGCACGAGCGGCAAGAGCAGCGGGTGTCGCGGCCCGGGGTCCGCATCGCTGGCCATGAATACGAGAGAGGCCGTGCCCATCAGCGCCGTCACCAGCACGAGCACCGCGCCCAGGCGGTCGAGGCGAAACTCGATGCCAAAGGGGGCAACCCAGCCGCCAAAGCTCCCGCCCGACGCCTGGTCGGTCGCGGCCAGCCAAACCAGGGCCACCGAACACGCGAGAAAGGCGAGGGCGCCGACCAGACTCAAAGCCTGCTGGAGTCGCGGCCGACGCCGCGCCAGCGCCGTAAGCACGACCGCCGCCAGCGGTACCAGGACCGGCGTCGTCACCAACACCTAGCGCGCCTCCCTGGGCGGCCACACCGGGTCGCACCCGGGCGCGCTTGCGGGCGGCTTTTGCGGGTCGTCGGGCGGCGGTTCGGCGTGGCGCAGCTCGAGCGAGTCGTCGGTGTTTGCGTCCTGGACGACTCGCAACAGCAAGACCAGGGCGAAACACACCAGCGCAAAACCAATCACAATCGCCGTGAGAACCAGCGCCTGGGGTAGCGGGTTGGCCGCGCCGGTCAGGGCGGTTTCGCCCAGGGGCACCACGGCCGGGCTCGACGAGCCCAACCGGCCGGCGGCGAGCAGCACCAGGTTGGCGGCCGCGCCAAGCAAAGCGAGACCGATGACGCAGCGGAACACGTCGCGCGACAGCGCCAGATACATGCCGGCGGTGACCGTCACGAACACGGTCATGGCGATGGCCGCCGTCACGGCGCTGCCTCCGTGGGCGCATCGTCGTCGCCGCGGGCGTCCTTGCTCGGGCTGCCCGACCGCTCGTCGAGAGACAGCAACGCCAGGGCGATTCCGCCGAGGGCACCCCAGACGCACAAATAGACGCCCAGGTCGAACACCAGCACCGTCGACACCTTAACGCTCGTGAACCCCAGGGGCAGGGTCGCCCACAGGTGAGTCAAGTACGGCTTGCCGAGGAGCACCGCGGGCACCCCCGACAGCGCGGCCATGAGCACGCCAACGGCCGCCAGCCGGGCGGGCTCCCCCAGCGGAAGGCGTTGCCGGGCCGCCTCACTGCCGCGCGCAACGGCCCACAGAATGCTCGCGGTCACCGCCACCAGGCCGCCAATGAAGCCGCCGCCGGGCTCGTTGTGCCCGCGAAGCAGCACCCAGACCGACGCAGCCAAAATCACCACGTAGAGCGGTCGCGCGGCCACCTCCAGCATGACCAGCCGCGCCCCCGGAGCCGCCAGCTGCCCGGCGCCGGGCTCCGGCCCTCTCTCGGCTTCGGGGGAGCGCAGACCGCGCAACAGCGGCACCGCGGCGAGCAAGGCCAGCATCACCACCACGGTCTCGCCGAGGGTATCCATGGCGCGAAAGTCGACCAGGATTACGTTGACCACATTGCGGCCAAAGGCCTCGGGAACGCTGCGCTGCTCGAAGAACTGCGACAGCGCCGGGTCGAAATCGCCGGCCGTAGCCGCGAGCAGCAGCGCCGTGATGGTCGCCCCGAACCCGACCGCGATGGCAAACGAACCGGGCCGCCAGCGAGGCTCGTCGACACAGGCAGCCCGACCGCCGCGCTTGAGAGTCAGCAGCGCCGACGCGACCACAATCACGAACACCGTCTCGACCGCGAACTGCGTGTACGCCACATCGGGGGCGCCGGTGAACAGAAACAGCACGCCGCCGCCGTAGCCGACCAGACCGGACGCCAGCAGCAAGGCCAGCCGGCCGCGCTGCACCACCGTGGCAACCGCGCCGAACGCGATGAGGGCGCAGGCGCCCAGCACTCCCAGACTCGCAGGCGGCCCGGCGGCGACTCCGCCGAGATCCGCTCGACCAGCGGCGAAGGCGGCCGCCATGGCCGCGACAATGCTGCCCGTCGCCACGCGCGCGTAGGTCGGCAGGCGCCCCGCCTGAACGGCCCGCGTCGCCGCGGCGGCGAGGCGCGGAATCGCCTGCATGAGTCGGTCGAACAGAGCCGCCATGCCCACCGGGTCGATGCGGCGCGCCGTGCGCTCGAAGCCCGCGTGCAGCGAGTCCCACAGCAGGTAGATCGCGACGCTCACCGCCAGCGTCACGGCAAGCGACCCAAGGGCGGGACCGAACTCGAGAGCCAGGCTGACGGCGACCGCCTCGGTGTCCGGCGTCATCGCGCCGGTCGCGCCGGCGATCAGCTCCTGGGCAAAGAAGGGAAAGATGCCCAGGGCGATGCCGGCGAGGGCGAGCGCCAGGGGCGGCCCGACCAGGGACGGACCGCCCTCATGGGCGTCGCACGTGACGTTTTCGCCGGGGTGGCGCCAAAAAATCCGCACCGCGGCGACTCCAGCCACCGCCACCGCCACCGTGCCGAAAACCGTGTTGGCCGCTTTGGCAAAGGCGAACACGTCGCCAGCCGCCTTGGCTTCGCGAATGGCGTCCTTGACGACGTAGCCAAACGACAGCGGCATGCCGGCCATCGAGGCGCCCGCGAGCAGCGCCGCCGCCGCCGTCCAGGGCATCGCGTGCCGAAGGTTGCCGAGGCGGTCGATCAGACGAGTGCCGGTGCCGTGGTCGACGTTGCCCGCCACGAAGAACAGCGGCGCTTTGTACAGGGCGTGGGCCAAAAGAAGGGCGCTCACGGCCACCGCCGCGCCGTCGCCCCGCAGGCCAACCAGGGTCACCAGCGTGCCCAAGGTCGCCACGGTCGACCAGGCGAGAATGCGCTTGAGGTCGCGTTCGCGCAGGGCGAGCACCATGCCCCAGGCCGCCGTGATGGAGCCGGAGCCTTTGAGAATCCACTCCCACAGCGCCCAGTCGCCAAAGCCCGGGTCGAGGCGCGCCAACAGGTAAACGCCGAGCTTGACCATGGTGGCCGAGTGCAGATACGCCGACACGGGCGTCGGCGCGGCCATCGCGTTCGGCAGCCAAAAATGAAACGGAAACTGGGCGCTCTTGGTGAACGCCCCCACCAGGATCAGCACCAGAGCAGCGGTGAGCTGCGGCGTAGCCTCGGCTGCCGGCAGCGTCGTCAGCAGGTCGCTGATGACGTAGGTGCCGGCCGACTCGCCCAGCAGGATGAAACCGGCCAGCAGCGACAGGCCCCCGGTGCCGGTGATCATCAGCGCCTGTTGCGCCGAGCGCCGAGCGGCCGGGTCCTCGTGGTGGAATCCGACCAGCAAAAACGACAACACGCTCGTGGCTTCCCAAAACAGGAACAAGACGAACAGGTTGTCAGCCGTGACGCAGCCAACCATGGCGACCATGAACAGGCTCAGCAGCACGTAGACGCGCCGCTGCCCGGGATACCCGGCCAGATAGCCGCCGGCATAGACGAACACGGCGGTGCCGACCCCCGTGATCATCAACAACATGAGCGCCGACAGGCCGTCGATGTGAAACGACAGGTCGATGCCCAGGGCGGGGACCCACGACCATTCAGCGCGCAGGGGCAGGTCCAGGAGCGCCAGCTTCCAAACGACCAGGCCGAGGCCTATCGCCGGCAGCGCGGTAAACAGGCTGCGCTCGAGCCGGCCGGGGCCCGCGGCACTAGGCTCGGGACCGGCGCCCATGACGGCTCTCTGCTTCGGCCCACCCGGCTCGGGCCGGAGATGCTGCGAACACGTCGACCAAAACGCTTTGGGCAGCTTAGCGCCATGCCGCCGTGGCTCGAAGTCGGTCCGGGGTCTTTTTGCCCGTCGATTTCGACTCCTGCGGCGCGGCGAGTCCGCCGCGCGCACGGGTGCGGCTTGCGGGCGCGGCAGGCGGGCGAGGGCGTCACGTCGATTATCCCGACGTCCAGCCCGACACGCGCGGCCTTCGGCGCTACAAGGTCTCCATGGACGTTCGCCTCGAACCCGTCACGCACGGCACCCTGCGGGCCGTGGCCAACCTTTCGGTGGCGCCGGGACAGGAGGGCCAGGTGGCACCGAATGCCCTGTCCGTTGCCGAGTCGAAGTTTTTTGCCGACTGGGAGCCGTGCGCGGTCTACGCGGGCGACGACCTGGTGGGCTTCGTGATGTACGGCAACGATGTGCCCGACCACCCCAACGACTGGTGGATCATTCGCATGATGATCGACGGTCGATACCAGCGCCGCGGGTACGGGCGTCGCGCCATGGAACTCGCGCTGAAAGCCCTGAGGGCGAAGCCCGGCGTCGCGGCGATCAAGCTCTCGGTTGTCCCCGGCAACGAGGGGGCGCGAGCGCTTTACAAAAGCCTCGGCTTTGCCAGCACCGGGGTGATCGAAGACGGCGAAGAAGTGTTTGCCCTCGACCTCGCTCGATCGCGGTAAGCCGCGCCGCCTCTGTCCGGAGCCCGTTCACTTCGGACATCGAATGGGATCGGCTGTTAAGCCAACCCACCGGGCCCCGCGCGGCACCATGTCGCGATGCTCCGAACGGCTGCACTACTGGTGACTTTGCTCGCAGCCTGCGCCCGAACGCCTATGCCCGATACCCCCACCAACCCGGTCGCGACCGCGCCCCAGCCACCCAAGCGCGACGTCCTGTACGACGCAAACCTCGATATCGACCACCAGGCGGAGCAGGCCGCTCGCCAGGCCGACGACGCGCGTTTGCAATCGGTCGCATCCGGTGAGCTGCAGTTTCACAAGACGACCGTCAAGAGCCGGGCCGACGACTTCGCCGTCGAGCTCTACGTCTTCGAGCCTCCCCAGGGCGTACAAGTGCGCGGCGCGCTCGTCTGGCTGTACGGCGGTATTCACGACCGCTTTGGCGTCAACTACTACCCGTTTATTCGCGAGGCGGCGAGCAAGGGCATCGCCGTGGTCGCGCCCGAGTACCGGGGCGCCAAGGGATACGGCCCCCACTACTACGACGCCATGGACTACGGCGGCCGGGAGGTCGACGACGCGCTCGCGGCGGCGGACTTTATTGCGGCCCGCACCGGACTCGAGTCGAGCAAGCTCGGCGTGCTTGGTTTTTCCCACGGGGGATTGATTTCGCTGCTCGCGGCGGCCCGGGATCCGGACCGGTTTTCCGTCGTGGTGGCTTCGGTTCCGGTGACGAACCTGGTTCTTCGCATGGCGTACAAGGGGCCCGCGTACGCGGCGCTGTTCGAGCAGAACCCCGCGATCGGCGGACCGGTGCACGAGCGCACGGCGGAATACGTGCGCCGCTCACCGCTCTATCAGGTCGGCAACCTCCGGGCCCGGGTGCAGGTGCACCTCGCCACGAACGACGACGACGTCGAATACCTGGAGGCGAGCAGCCTCGGTAACGCGCTTCGCGTCCATCTGGCTGACCGCGCCGACGTCCGCGTGTACCAGGACCCGCCGGGCGGTCACTTCTTCAACCGGCGGGTCGACCTCGAGACGCTGGCGCGAGACGATACGGAGCAGCAAACGCAAGCCTGGAACGCCACCTGGTCGTGGATCGAGGCCGCGTTGGCCGCCGCCCCTGGAAAGGCCGAATCGCCGTGAACATCGTCTGCTACCTCGACTTCATTTCGCCGTTTGCCTACGTCGGCTGGCACGCCCTCAAACCGGTGGCCAGGGAGCTCGGCACCTCGGTCGAGATCCGCCCGGTGTTGTTCGCGGGCCTGCTCAACCGGTGGGGACAGCTGGGCCCCGCCGAGATTCCGCCCAAACGCGAGTACATCTTTAAGCTCGCCTCTCGCCGGGCTCACGACATCGGGCGTTCTCTATCGCCGCCGCCCAGCCATCCGTTCAACCCGCTCCTCGCCCTGCGCGCGGTGACGGCCGTGCTTGCCGACGAGCAGCTCGGCGACCCCCGGCGGCTCATCGACGTGCTGTTCGACGCCACCTGGGGCGGCGGCCCGGGCGTCGACGATCCCGAGGTCGTCGGAGATCTGCTGCGCAATGCCGGCTTCGACGAAAAAGCGATCCTGGCCCGCGCGGCCACCGCCGAGACCAAGAGCGCCCTGCGCGCCGCCACCGACGACGCCATTGAAGCCGGCGTTTTCGGCGTTCCCACGTTTGTTCTCGACGGCGAGCTGTTCTGGGGCGCCGATTCACTGCCCGACCTGGTTCGATACGCTCGGGGGGCCGACCCGGTCGGCAACCTCGAGCGATGGCGCACCCTGCCGGCGTCGGCGCAACGCAAGCGCTAAGCGGCTAGGGCGCCTGGCCAACGCACAGGCCTACGCGTTCGGCGCCGTCGGCCCGGGCGATTTCCTGGCACGGATCGCAGGCGGGCGCGGCCGGATCGCAATAGTCCACGCAAACGCCGCGGGTGCAGGCCAGCCCCGGTGCGCACGCTCGATCGCCGGTGCACGCCTGGCCCCGTCGCTGCCCCGCGGGCGGCAGGCAGCGAGTTTCTCGCTCCTCGACCGGCACGCCGCGCCGCACGTAACACCCAAAGCCGAAGTCGCAGGTTTGACCGAGGGCCGAGCAGCCCGTTGCCGCGCACTGCCCCGCCTCGCGAAACTCGGCGTCCGGGTATTCGCATCGCCCACCGCCCGCGCAATCCCCGTCGACGACACACAGCGGCATGCAGGCGCCAAAGCTGCACCCAAGTCCGGCCGAACAGCTGTCCGGCTGTCCGTCGTCCACCGGGGTCGTGCACGCGGTTCCCTCGCTGCGGCGACCTTCGGGCACGCAGCGCAGCACGTAGTCGGTATCGATGAACTCGGAACTCTGTACCAGGCCGCACTTGAAGCCTTCGCCGCAGAAGTCTGGGCCGTCGGCCAGCGCGCACGGCTGGCCCAGCGGCACGCGTGGCGGGTCCTGATCGGACGGTGCGTCGTCGTCGGAAGGAATCGGAACATCGCCCCCTGGCGGTGCCGTCGGCGCGTCGTCGCTCGGGGGCGTCGCGCCCCGCATAAGATCGGCGTCGTCACCGCACCCGCTCAGCAAAAAAAGCGCTGCCGCCACCGTCCCCGTCGTCGTCCACCTGTGCATAGACGACGATCCTTGCATCTCGGGAACCGTCGGCAAGAGGGAGTTGACGGTTACTTTCGCCGACCGATTTCCACGTGCTGAAGGTCATCACGGCCCCCGTCGAGATGGGCGTCGCGCGCAAGCCAGACAACAAGATGCCCGTGAGCGGCGCCGCAGGTTTACTTCAAGTAAACGCGGCGCCCTGTTCAAGAACGCTAGCTGTCGAACGGAATGAAGCGCGGCAGCGACTCGACTCGCTCCAGCCACGCGCGCACTGCTGCGAACGGTTCCAGTGAAAGCCCTCCTTCGGGCGCGGTGCGCGTGTACGGGTACAGCGCAATGTCGGCGATCGAAGGAGTCTCGGCGCCGAACCAGTCGGCAGTACCGAGGTGCGTTTCCATGGCCTCGAGGGCACGCCGGCCGCCGGCCCGCCGCAGCTCGAGTTCATCCGCGCGTTCCGGGCCAAAGAAGCGCGCGAGAAAACGCGCGCCGGCGACGAACCACTCGTGACCGTTTTGCTCCCAGAACATCCAGCGCAGGACCTGAGCCCGGGCCATCGGCTGTGTCGGCAGCAAGTCGGTACCGTCGGCCAGGTAGGTCAGGATCGCGTTCGACTCGGCGAGGCAGGTGCCATCTTCCAGTTCGAGCAGCGGGACCTTGCCAAGCTGGTTCTTGGCCAGGAACTCGGGGGTGTGACTTTCCCCGGCCATGATGTCGATGAGCACGCGTTCGTAGCTGCGCTCGAGAAGGTTGAGAAGCAACCGAACTTTGTAGCCGTTGCCCGAGGGAGCGAAGTCGTAGAGCCGCACGGTGCGCACCCTAGCAGCGATCTCATCGGACGGGGGGATGGCCGGAAACACGGCGTGACAACGGACCGCCGACACGGGCACGCCGGACGGAAAACAAAAAAGGCCGGACTCCGTGGAGAGTCCGGCCCTGGATTGGCTACGGAGATGCGCTAGCGCGTCATCAGCGTCGCGTCGCCGCGCTTCACGTGGAAGAGCTTTCTCGGCACCCGCTCGCTTCGCGGACCGATGCGCGGGCCCGCGAGAGCTGGCGCGGGGGGCTGCAGCGCAACGGCTGTCTTGACCGTAAAGCTGGCCGAGTCGGGTTCTCCCAGGTCTCCACCGGCCGCGCGAACGTCGTCCCAGCCCGTCGCAAAGCTCGCGTCGGTAACGATCGGAAACGCGATCGAAATATTGGCCGACATCGCGCTCAGTCGGAACGCCGCCAGTTCGTCGGGCAGCTGCGGCAGGGTCGCGCTCGACTGGGCGGGGTCGAACAACACCACCCACCGGTGCTCCTCGGTGATGGCGGGCGTGGCGTCTTGAATGACCCAGCCCAAGGATGTCACGCCCCGATCGGCGCCGCTGTTGTCTCCGCCATTCGTCCAGGCAATGGTCTGCTCGGCCAACGTCAACGTGACGTCGAGGTTGGTCAGGCTGCTCACGTGATCGCTCGACACGTCGTACGTGACGTCCATGCCCGCGCCCGCCTGACTTTCGAGAATCGCAGCTCGCCCAATAGCGGCGTCGTCCTCGTTGAAGTAGATCGTCGTGAGCAACGTGGACACCGAATCGGGCGTGACGTCGCCAGGGTACTTGGACGAACCCATTAGCGTCGCCCCGGCCAAAATCTGGTCGTCGGCCGGATCGAACTCGACGCCGTCAATGGTGAACGTGCCGTCGAAGAGACTCAGCTCGGTGGCGGCGTCAACGCCCGAGATGGTCACGCCAACCCCCGCCAGCGTATCGCTCAGCGCGGGAAGGACGACCGCCTGGGGAGATGCGCCAGCCGTGATGGCCGGACTGAGCGCAAGCGCCACCGAGTCCCGCAGTCCGTTCGCGAAGATCTGCGTCGCCTCGGCCAGAAGGCGGAACTCGTCGTTGTTTTCGCCAAACTCACAGGCCTGGTCGCGAATCAGAGAGTGGTCGACGACGTTCGGCATTGCCTCCGGGAGAAACACGTCGAGGTTGCAGCCGTCGCTCAGAAGATAGGCGTTCGCGGCCGGAAAACCGTCTTCCTCGTAGGTCGCCGTCACGGTGCCACTCTCCTGCGCCTCTTCGCCGCCGCCGAAGAATTCGCCCAGCGACTCGAGTGACAGCGCGATCTCGTCGCCCGGGTCGACGCCCTGAATCGTGTACGAGAGGAATTGCGTCGGCGCAACGCCCAGGACGGAGTCTCCGTCGCCGTCCCCGCCCGGATCGGGGGCCTGTTCCACCAGAATCGTGAACTGCGCCCCGGCTTCCACGGTCTCCGTCGTAACGCCGTCGGTGCCGAGCTCCGCGGACGAGATGACGCTTCCATCCGCGTTGCTCCAGACATACGTGATCGTGTCGGTCGGCGCAGCGCCGTCCTCGGTCACGGTGACCGTGGCGGTGGTCGGCTCTACGTCTCCGTCGCCATCCCCATCTCCGCCACCCGTGTCGTCCGTGGTGGTCGTGGTTCCCGACGTGCTCGTCGTCGGGTTGGGCCGCGGGTCGTCATCGCCGCAACCAGCAGAAGCGAGCGCAGCAAGCGCTATGAATAGACAAGTGTTCCTTAAGGTCATCGATCCCCCTGCGGAGGGCACGACGCAGACAGCCCGCGGGTCCCTCCCAGGCAAACTATAGCCCCACCGCGACGAGTTCGGTCAAGCGGGTCGCTCACAGGGCGAACCAACGTTGTTTGGCTGGGCCGCCGGCGCCTACAGGGTGCGCGGCCGCGGTCGAGATCGGCCGCTAGGCAAAGCAGCCGGCGAGGATCGGATCCGTGTCGATCAGATGCTCGACCTCTCCGCGACAGTTGCGGGTGTGCAGAACGGTAAAGAAGTCCTTCTTAATACCGGGCGCGCGCTCGAGTGCCCGCAGGAACTCCGTCCGAGAAAAAGGCCGCTGTTGCACGTGGGACCAAAAGCCGATCTCGCGAAACAACCCGGCGATTCGCTCGCAGTGAACGCGGGCCGTATCCGGCGAAATCGCCGGCCCGGTGCCGTCCCGCCGCGGCAAGGTGGTGGCCCCTTGCAGGCGCGTCATGACGTACGTGGATACGCCCACCTGATTACCGTGGGGGTGGCCATGGGCGCCGATCTCATCGAGAGCGTGGGAAAGGAGGTGTTCGCTGCCGCTGGCAGGCCGGGACGAACCGGCCACCTGCATGGCAAGGCCATTGAGCAGCAAAGCCGTGGCCAGCAGTCGAAGCCCTTCAGCGTTGGGCGTTGGCGCCGCCATCAGGGCGAAGACGCTCGCGTCGGACAGCAGGGCGGCCATGTCGTTCATCGGCACCCCCGTGGCGTGGTACGCGAGTTTCCAGTCCTGCACCGCCGAGACTTTTGCGACCACGTCGCCCACGCCGGCCAGCCAAAGCGCGCGGGGTGCGCGAGCGCACACCTCCGTGTCCACGAGCACGCCGTAGGGCATCCGAGCGGGCACGGATTTGCGTTTTCCGGCGATGGCAATCGCGGCCTGGGGACTCGCAATGCCGTCGTTGGAAACCGAGGACGGGACCGCCACGTACGGCCGCTCGAGTCTGGCCGCGACGAGTTTGGCGGCATCGAGGGCGCGGCCACCGCCCAAGCCCACGACCACGTCTGGCGTCTCCTTCGCGACCGCCGCCTGCAACTCGTCGATTCGCGCAAGCTCGACGCTGGCAACCTCGTAGTGCGGGGCGGACGCATCGAGGCTCGCGGTCGCGCGCGAGACAAGCTCCGCCGGCAGCCCTTCACTCGACAGCAACACCGGCCGCCCGAGCCCACAGCGCCCGAGGTACTCGCCGACGCGGCCGAGAACGCCGGGCTTCACGCGCACCAGCTCCGGCACCTCCATGACGCGGTGGGGTCGCACGGCCACGAGTCTACAGAATCGCCGCCGAACCCGGGCGGCCAGACGTGCGACCGCGCTTCAGTCGTCGCGGCCTACCGCAGGCTTCCAAGCGCCAGGTGAACGGCGTGGCCTTGCGGGCGAGTCTGGATATCGATGGTGATGGTGCCGTCCGGGGCGTAGACGTACGTCTCGGTCACCTCGGTGTCGAGGTCGTCCCGCCGCTCGACCGGGCGCCGCGCAAGGTCCTCGGCCGCGGCGAGCTCGGGAGCGTAAGCGAACCGAACCCGGCGCCACGGCGTTACGTCGCCGGCCGGCTGACCATCGCCGGACAGCCGTGCGCACTCCATGAAAGAGAGCTCACCGATGGAATGCCGCGGGCGATAGAGGCGACGGGCGACCAGCGGGCGGTCGTGAGCCTCGGCGTCCTTGACGAAGATCGCGTCGAACACCTTGTCATGACCGCTTTCGCCTTCGCGCCAGACCCCGAAGTGACGGGTGGGAGCCTCCCGCACGAACACGCCGGCGTCGGGATCGGCGCATACGGCCAGACCGGCCGCGGTGGCCGCGTGCGGTTCGAGGGCGAGTTTCAGCTTGCGGCCATACAGAGACCGGAGCCGCCGCTGGACCGCCGGAAACTGCACGGCGCCGCCAACGAGGTAAACCCCGCCAAGTTCGCGCGGGTCTTCGGCGTTGATGCCGTGATCGGCCAGGCGCTCGACGACCCGGGAGAGGGGCTCCAACGTCGCCTCAATAAGCGGCGCGGCGCGCTCGTACAGGGCGCTAACGTCGACAACTGCGGGGGCGACCTCGGGCAACACCGCGCCGAGATCGACGAGCAGGCGTCGAGAGTTGGCGTGCAGCGTCTCCTTCGCCTGGCGGCACACCTCGAGGGCCGCGGCTCGCGCCGCCCCGGAAACCGCCGCGGGGGCCTCCGACATTTGCTCCAGGGCCAGCTCCAGCACCAGCTCGTCGATGTCGTCGCCGCCCAGTCGCGCAATGCCGTCGCTGGCGATCAGCTCGAAGCGCTGGTCGCGCAGGGACACCGCCGCCGAGTCGAACGTGCCGCCGCCAAAGTCGTACACGACCACGTAGCGCTTGGGGCTGCGCGGAGCGATGGGCCCGAGGTGCCGGTGCGCTAGCTCGACCGCCGCCGCCGTGGGCTCGTTGACCAGGCCAAGAACGCGAAAGCCAGCCCGCTCGAACGCCGAAAGAGTCAGATAACGCTGCCGCGTGCTCGCGTTGGCGGGCACGGCGACCATCGCTTCGAGCGGCTCGTCGAGGTCGATCTCGAGATTGCTCGAACCGAGGAGCTCCTCTCGAAGGTGGCGCAAAAAGTCGGTCAGCAATTCGAGGGCGGTGATCTCGCCGGGCATGTCGGGAACCGGGTCGTCGGGCGCGAGCCGCCCCAGCACGCGTTTCAGGGACCGCAGTCCGGTCCCGCCTCGGCGCAGCACCTCGGCAGCCCGCCAGCCGTGCACGATGCGACCGTCGGTCGCGACCGCCACCGCCCCGGGAATGTACGGCGCCGGGTCGCCGGGCGTTTCGAAGCAGGCGAGTGGGTAGCGACCGCTGCGCGCGGCCGCGACCACCGTTCGAGTGGTTCCGAAGTCGATTCCCAGCCGCACCCGCGGATCATGCTCCGACGGTGCCAGCGCGTCCAGAAAGCGGATCCGCGCCGAGCCTCTGTCCCGCTCGCGCCAGCGGGCGTTCGGTCGCGGAACCCTCCTACCGCCAGCACCCTCCTGTGTCGTAGGTGCAGTCGCTCCAGCAATAGAGAATCCCGCCGTTGAAGCCACGGGTGCGGCAAGACGCTCCGCCGAGGTCGTTGCCGTCGCAGTCCTCGCCGGGGTCACGCTGGCCGTCACCGCAAACAGCGGCCGGGGGTTCGTCGGGCGGGGCCGATGGTTCCTCGCTCGCCCCCGAGTCATCCTCTGGCGCTTCGTCGTCGCGCTGGTCGCGATCGCTGTCGTCGTCGGTGCGGTCGCAGCAGCGCCCGTCTCTGCACCTGGTACAGTCGTCTTCCGAGTCGACTGCGCAGCCTGCCCCGACCAGGCACGCAAGCAAGACGGCTGCGGCAAGCAGACGCACGAATCCGAGCGAGCCCCGTGCGGACAGGGCACCTCGACCAAACGCTGGCAAAACGAAACGCATTCTCTCTGTCTCCTTGTGGTGGCCGCCGAAGAGCAAGTAGGGGCGACCTGCCGAGAGAACGCGGCGCGATAAATGGTGTAACAGGAAAAACGCCGCTCGCCGCGCAATGCGGCCGAGCGCCACCCGCAGCAGCCCCACGAGGCCAACGCACTGATATTGCACGCTCGAGCGAAAAGCTTGTTACAGGGTCGCCGCCGCCGCGTTCCGTCGGCATGGAGCAACGTTCCTTACGCGCCCCCGTCCTTGTTGCCCCCGCCCTCGTGCTCGCGGTCACCGCGTCAGCCTGCGGTGGGCCGCCTCGGGCGTCTTTGCAACGCCCCGATGCCAGGGCCGTCTTCAGCGAACGCGCCAAGGCGTACGAGCGACTCCGCCCCGCCGGTCGCCATGACGTGGTTGCGCTCAACAATGGAGTTCCCGTCGGCGGCGGGACAAACTTTCTCATTCTCGGCGATGGACAGAGGGTCTATTTGGCCGAGGATCTCGAGCCGGTGGTCGAACCCGACTCGGCAACCGGCAGATACGTAAGGGAGGCGGCCTCGCATCGCTCACGGGCTGGCGTAGCCGCGTGGATCTGGGCGGGCAGCCTGGTCGCGTCCGCTGTTCTGTTTGCCGCGGGCATCGAAGGCGGCACCGATGACCAGGGCAGGCCGGCGCCCAGCGGGAGCATGCTGACTGCCGCAGGGGGCGCAACGATCGTAAGCCTCGTGGCCAGCGGCTTCACGTGGCATCACCTCGCGCGGGCACACGACGCCCGCGCCGCGGCGTTTCTCACGTACGAGCAGTCCCTGCGGGAATCCCTCGACATCTGCGTCGACGGCACACAGATTTTCGATTGCCGCGACGATCTTGATGCTGGCGCCGAAACGGCGGCGGCGCACGAGCAGAGGGCGCAGATGCCCATCGAGCCTTGACGTCAGCGCGACGAGAACGCCGGCCTGCGGCGTTCACTAGCGAGCGCTAGCTCCCTCGCAAGAAGCCGCGAATCTCTTTTCGCATCTCGTCGAAGTAGCCGGAGGCGCCCTCCAGCCGCTTCGCGGCGCTTCGCGCAAGGGACCGAGCTCGCGCCGGTGAAGTGCCGGAGGCGCGGAGCGCCCGAGCCAGGTAGAACTCCGCTTCCGCGACCTCGGCGGTTGAGGCGTCCTCGTCGAGGCGCTTGTAGTGCTCGAGGGCGGCCTCGAGCTGACGAACCGCTTCGGCCGTCTGGCCGCTTTCGACCAGGGCCGCTCCAAGGGCCGTTGCGAACGCCGGAGCCAGCGCGTGGCTGTCCCCGTAGTCCCGACGGAACGCGTCGACAGCGCTGCGCAGAAGCGGCACCGCCGCCGCCGCCTCACCGGCCATGACCATCGCCGAACCGAGATTGAGTCGCAGAAAGGTCGTGCCCGGGTAGTCGGCGCCGCGAACCGACTCGGAAAGGGACAGGGCGCGCCGATAGGCGGTCACGGCCTGGGCATGGCGACCAAGGCGCGCGTGGGCACCTGCAACGTTGCCGTACGAGTCGGCCACCCACCAGCCGCGCTCTCCGTAGACGTCCACCGTGACGGCGAGTGCCTCCTCGTACAGTCGCAGCGCCCGCTCGGTGTTGCCGAGGCCAAAGTGAACGCTGGCCAAAGCGTCGAGCGACGCCGCGACGCCGGCGTGCGTGTCGCCTACGCGACGACGACGACTATCCAGGGCCCGCTCGTGGTGGATCCTGGCGCCCTCCAGGTCTCCCGTGCGCAAGAGCGCGATCCCGAGATGATGGTCGCATTCAGCCAGAGCTTCGGACCCCGGCCCAAGAGCCCGCTCTAGCCGGGCGCACGAGGCGCGCATCGGAGGGAGCGCCTCGGCGTACTGCCCACGTTCGAGGTCCTGGACGCTGAGGGCAAATTCCATCTCGGCCAGCGCGGGGTGCTCCTCTTCGCCGACAGACGCCCTGGTCAAAGCCAGGGCTCGCTCAAGCGTCCGGCGAGCCTCATCGAGCATGCCGGCGCGAGCCATCATCGTACCCAACGCCTGCAGATCCTTGCGATAACGCTCGCTGTTCGTCCCGCTCGCTTTCTCCCGCAGGCTCAGTGCGCTTCGCAGGCCAACAATTGCCGCGTCGACGTCGCCGCGATTGCCGACCACCAGAGCGCGCAGCGCCACGGCGTCTGCGTACAGCTCGCCGCCGGGGGCGACCCGCTCGGATAGAGCGACCAGTCGATCCACCCACTCCTGAGCCTCCCCCAACTCCGATAGCAGCAACAGCAGGTGGGTGCGATTCTGCCACGCAAGGGCACGCAGCCGATCCAGTCCGCATCGATCGGCTTCGGCGCCGGCTTCGTCCAGCACCTCCACGGCTCCGCGCCAATCGCCGAGGTCTCCCATTAACTGCCCTCGCAGGGTCGCCACTTCGATGCGAGCCGCGCAATACCCGAGGCCGGAGGCCTTCTCGCCAAGAGCCTCGACGGTTTGCAGCGCCTCGCGAAAGCGGCCCAGCTGCCGCTGGCGACGCACGGTTCCTACGCCGTCCTCGACCTCGGAGAGCGCCGCCAGAGCGGCTCCGTCGGTCGGCCGGCTACGGGCTGACTCGGCAATGTCGTCGCGCAAACAGTCGCGAGGAGGCACAAGGCCATCGACGAGTTCGTGAGCGGCGTTGGCCACGGCAGTGTCAGGCTGGTCGAGTGTCGCAAGCGTCGCCTCCAGCTGCCGCCGTTGCGCGTTCAGGCACGCGCTGCGCCATTCCAGCGCGACCGCTGGTTGCGTCTCGCGATCGCTCGCAGCGCAGACCTCGCCGTACGCCACCGACCAGTCGGACACGTACCGCTCGAGCGACCGCTGCACAATCCGGCTTTGCGCCTGGGCGAACGGAATGCCTGAATCGGCGATCGCCTGGCCGATCCGATGTCGAACCGAGTCGCTCCACACGGCGGCCACCTGCGCCTTCGCATCACACGGGTCATCGGCCGCCACCTCGACGGCGGCGACCGAGCCAACGGCGAGCGCGAGACCAATTGCCGCGTAGCGACGCTTCAGGCGCGGGCGCGTCAGCGCGGCGATCAGCGCCTCGATAGAGTCGAAGCGCTGGTCGGGCACCGACGACAAACCGCGCGCCAAAACCGCCCGCAGATGGCCAGGCAGGCGGCGAGTGGGACGCTTGCCCTGGACCCACGTCGGTCCGCCAGACGGTGCGGGCGTCGGGCGGACGCCGAAGAGCGCCTCGTACAGCGCAACGCAGAAGCTGTACTGGTCGGATCGAGCGTCGAGCGAGGCGCCCTCCACGACCTCGGGTGCCATGTAGGCGGGAGTGCCTCCGCCGACGCTGAGACCGCCCGAGGCGTCGTTACCGTCGAACGTCCCGGCGCCCGGAATCGCACGCGCCAGGCCAAAGTCGACGATTCGAACCGCGCCGTCAGCGCCGACGACGGCGTTGTCTGGCTTGAAGTCGCGGTGAACGAGTCCCGCGGCGTGAATCGCCGCGAGTCCTCGGCCCGCGTCCGCGTAGACTCGAACCACCTCGGACACCGGGCGGGGCTGAGCGGCCCATTGCCGGAGGGTTTGCCCCTCCACGTACTCCATGGCGACGAACACGCGTCCCCCCGCCACGCCGACGTCATACACCGTGGCGACGTTGGGGCTCTTTACCCGCGCAAGCGCTCGCGCTTCGCGCTCGAGGCTGTGGCGTTCGCCAACCCGACCGTTGACCAACTTGACGGCGATTCTCCGATCGAGTTCCGGATCGAACGCGCTGTACACGACGCCCATGCCACCGGCGCCCAGCAGGTCGAGGACGGTAAACCGGCCGAGAAGGCTGCCGCGAACGATGGGCTCGGGCTCTTCGAGCTCCAGGGGCGGGGACGTCGGGGCTTTCGTTGCACAGCGCGCGGACTCGGCGAGAACGCTGCGGCAGTCCGAACACTCGTCTATGTGTGCTTCGACCTCACGAGCTACCGCATCACTCGCAACGCCGGCCAGAAAGTCGGCGAGCGCTTCATCGTCGGGGCACCGCAACACCGAGCTCGCTAACTGCCACCCGCGACAGAGGCTTCCCCCTCCGCAGGCTCCGGCTGACTTCGAAGCAATCGCTCGAGGCTCAGCGTCAGTTCGGTCTCGACGTGCTCCATGAAGGCGTCGAGCTGGCTATCGCTCATGTCCAGACGAGCGCGCAAGCGGCGCTGCGTGCCGACCTGCACGCTGTGCCTCGCGCTTGTGAACCATCGTGAGGCGGACACGCGATGCACGCCATACAGCTGAGCAATCTCCCCCACCGAGAGCCCGTCGAGAAACCGGAGCCGCAGGATCGTACGCTCGCGGGGCGCGAGCGCGGCTACCGCTTCGCCAAAAGCCTTGCGGAACGCGGCACCGTGCTGGGCCCGCGAATGAGCGAGATAGGGGTCCGCGGCCGCGGATGGAATCTCCAGCATGTCGTCGCTGCACGCGCGCTCGGGTCGATTGCGTCGCAAGAAGCTAATGGCCTCGCGAAAGGCGACGGCACGCAGCAGGCTGGCCATGCGACCGCGCCCGGCGTAGCGGCAGATCCGAGGGGGCTCGTCCGGGCCGGGCGGCACAAAGAGTTTCTCGCGCACGGCCTGGCGGACATCGGCGCGCACGTCGGCCGGCAGGCTCATCTGCGCCAACCGGGCGTCGACACCGGGAAAATACCTGGCTTCGAGAGCCGCAATCGCGTGCGCGCTGCCGTCGGCGCACGCGCACGCAACGTAGACTTCAGCAAAATCGAGCGGCGCAGCCGGCGCCGTCGGGTCGGGGGCCGGGACCAGAGCGCGTTGTCTCATGGCCTCGACGAAGGTCTCGCACTCGACGTCGACTCCAGGCCAACTCCGCCGGGCTTGCTCCCAGAGCGCGCGCAGCGCCGGCGCGCCTCCTTCACTCCCAAGCTCCGGCGCGGAGCCTGTAGCACTTGAAGCGCCAGATACCGCTCGCTTGAGGTGCATTGCGTGTCGGACGGTAGCACACGCACCCCTGCACTCACGCAGAATCACTTACACCTGGCCGGAGGTGACAGGCGCTGCGGTCGGGAACACCTGAATCGCGAGCGATTCCAATGCCCCGCAGCTGTAAGACCGCCGGCAACGAACCTCTCTTCGGGCAACGTCGGGCTCCCTGTTTGGCGGGCGACCCGCCTCGCGCCGTCCGGGCCAGCCCTGGACCCCGAGCGCGGCACTGGACCATTCAGGTCTAGTGCCCTCGTTGGAACCCCCCATCCGCCGGGCTACCGTCCGCCCCATGCTGTGGATGAAAGTCTGGCGACCGGGCAGGTGGTTGCGGCCGGCGGCGATGGCAGCCGTCGTCGCGGGTATTGCCTCGTGCGGCCCAACCGCGACCCGGCAGCCGGTGGCTGCGCCACCAACGGGCACGGCCGCACCACCGAATAGCGGCGCCCTCGTCGCCGAGGCCGCCACTTCGCCGAGTCCAGAAACCGCCGCAGCCATCGGCGCGCGGGACGAGCCGCCCCGCCTGGCGACGGCCAAGCCGTCGGCGCCGTATCGAGTGCTGATGGCGCTCGCCTTCGCGGCCGAGAGCCAGGGCAACTACGAGCTGTGCCAGGAGCTGTTCGCCGAAGCGTCGGTCGCCGGTCCGGCATCGTCGTTCGAGCTGCACAACGCCGCCGCCTGCGCCGCCCGGCGCGGATCCGTGGAGCGGGCCTTCGACTACCTCGAACTCAGCCGCCAGTATCCCGATGCCTGGCGCGTCGACATCCTTCTGGTTGATCCTGACCTCGAGGTGCTGAGGAGCCATTCGCGTTGGCCCGGTGTCGTAGAGGCCACGCGCGACAATCGCCGACGGCTCTTCCAGGGCCACAGCCAGGAGCTGGCCGAAACGTTCGAGCGCGAATTGCTCGAACTGGAGGGGCGCGGCGAGGTCACCCCCGAGCAGTATCGACAGAATTCGCGCCGGCGAAAGGACCGCGTGCGCGCCCTCATGAAGCAGCCGGGGGCCGTAAACACGGCCCGCGACTACGCCCACGCCAGCTACATTCTCGGGCTCGGCGAAGCGACCCCAGACGATGTATTCGCCGCCCAGATCGCCGCGCGCTCGGCGGTTCGCCTCGACCCGAAGTCGAAGCTGCATCGCTCGACCCTGGCCCGCACCACCGACAAAGCCGAGCTGGCCCGAGGCAAACCACAGAAGTACGGCACGGTGACCAGGGTGAGGGGCGGTCGCATGGCCATGCCGCCCGTGGACCCGAGCGTCACCGACAGTGACCGCGTCGCCGCCGGTGTCGCGCCTCTCGCCGAGGCCCGGCGCGCCATGAACATCACCAACGCGGCGTTTTTCGACGCTCCGGTTCGCCAGGCCCCCGTCGCAGCGGTCGGGGCGGCCGCGTCCGACCCGACCGACGAACGCCCGCCCCAGATCGTTCCGTCGCAGGTGCTGGAACAACAGCGCACGCACGGCGCGGCGCGCATTCCCCCGCCCATGAGCGTTCGCGTGCAGATGGTCAAGCGGGGCGAAAGCGACATTCGCACGGCGGTCAAGATGTGCGTGGACCGCCGGGGTCGCGTCATGGAGGTCCGCCTCATCAAGCGAACCGGCTACGACGAGTACGACCAGCTGCTTCTCGACATGACCAGGCTCTGGCGGTACCGGCCGCTGCTCGTCGGCGGTCGCCCCGCGGCGGTTTGCACCACCGTGACGTTCATCTATCGGCAGAGCTAGCGGCGTCGAGGCCGAGCCGAAAACGCAAGCGGCGCGCCGCCCGAGAGGGGACGGCGCGCCGCGCGTTGATTCCTTGCCGACTAGTCGCAGACGGACGTGAGATCGACGTTGAAGTCGCCCTTGCCCGAGCGGACGCGACAGCCGCAGTCGAAGTAGTCGTACGCCAGCCAGCCCGACATACCGAAGTTCAGGTTCTTGCCGTTGGCGGTAAAGCCGACCTGAAAGCCAAAGCGTAGATCGGCCGGGCGGTGGTGAAGCTCGGCGAACTCGGACGTGTCGGTGTCGAACACGAACGAACCATCCGCCAGGGTGAACAGGAACCACTCATCGGTCACGCTCGGCGGCTGCGTCACGTCGGGGTCGCTAAGCTCGAGCTTGGGCTGGGTGATATCGGGGGCCCGAACGAGCTCCAGATCCACGCCCCACTCGTCGCCGTTGCGCGAGCCGTCCACGCCGTCGTCGCGGACCCGCATCGTGCCGGTCATGCGGGCGGTGCTGCCGTCTTCGGCGAGCTCGAAGGTCACGTCCTCGAAGTCGAAGATGGTGGTGCCACCACCGAAGAAGCCCCACACGACCAGGCCGTGGTCGCTGTTACCGCCGTGAACCGTCGGGTCCGACACGGCGTTGGTGGCCACGAACTCGGTGATCTGGCTCTCCACGACCACCGTGGAGACGCACGAGTCGGTCGCGCCACTCGGGTCGGTGACCGTGACGGTCACCTGCGACTCGCCGAGGGGGTACGGGCTGAGCTGCGACAGGGCGATGGTGATGTTGTCGCCGTCCGGGTCGAACGAGTTGACGCCAAGCTCGACGGGGGCCACGCACTCGTTGTCGGGCAGCTCGACGATGATGTCCTCGCAAACGGCCACCGGCGCCTGGTTCTCGGGCTCCGGGTCCGGGTCCGGCGGGCCGGGAAGACCGAAGATGCTCACGGTACCCAGCGTGCTCGCGCCGCGCTCGGTGATAACGATGCGAAGGCCATCGGGCGAAACGTCGAGGCAGCCGAAGTTGTCGGTGGTGACCTCGAGGCCGCTAAACGCAATCGAGCTGTCGCCGGTTTCGGGGTCGAGACGCACGACCGTGCCGGCGTTGATGTCCATGACGAACAGGTTCTGGGTGAACGGGTCCACAGCGAGGCTCGAGGGGCGAATGTCGGCGGGCATGGGAATGGCCTCGAGGGTGCCGTCGTCGAGCAGTCGGTAAATCTGGTTGGCGCCCTGGTCCGCAACGTAGATGTCCGTGTCGGTCACCGCGACGTCTACGCCGTCAACGAGGGTGCCGTCGTCCGGGTGAATCAGGCGCTCGCTTTCCTGAACGCTGGGCGTGAACGCCCAAATCTGGTCGAGGCCGTCGGCGCCGCGGTCTACGACCACGATTTCGCCGGGGGCGACCAGGCTGCCGGTGTACGACAGCGGCGCGGCGTCCATGCCGACCGGGTCGTCGTCGCCGTCGGCGAAACCGGACACCCACGACGTCGGCAGCGTTCCGCCCTGGACCGAGCGAAAGATGACGCCCTCAAAGTCGGTGCCCAAAAAGACGTCACCGGTCTGCGGGTCAACGGCGACGCCGCCAACCTGAAAGCTGCCGCCGATGCGCCGCGGAATCGTGCCGGGGAGAAAGCGCCACAGGCCGCGGCGAATGCTGGTGCCGGTACGACCGCCAAAGTAGATGGCGTCGTTGACGGGGCTGAACTTGGCGGCGATGGCGCCGTTCTGAACGAACGAATCGGTGAGCTCCCAGTCGGCCTCTTCGGCGACGATGCTCGACTGCGCGATTGAATCGCCCGCGATGTCTTCTTCCATCGGGGCGGCATCATCGACACAACCGACCGCGACGAAACCAAGGAAACAGAGCGGGACTGCATTGCGGAGCGACATGGTCCCGGTCCCTTGTTCAAGGACGGTGCCGAAACGCGTTTCGTCGGTGCCGCTACGAACCCGGGCACTTCGCTGTCCCGATCGCGCAACGACTCTCCGGAATCAAGTCAATCGAACGATCGATTCTCCGGAATCCAAATGGCCTCTGAACCCCCCTGGGGTCAAGAGTCGTGGGACTGAACGCCCCGGTAAACGATGTACCCAGGCTTGCAATCCAAATTGGGCCTGCATTACAGGCCGACGCCAGATCGTAGGTTGTCCAGCAAGAAAGAGCTGCTCCGGAAGGGTGGGGACAACTGTTGCAAGAGAGGGTTGGCGCTCACATCGCGCGGCCTGTGCCCCGCACGACGCCACCGAGGTCCAGCGCCCTCAAGCTAGGGGCCTGTGCGAAGAACCGCTTGTGGCGGTCCATAGACCTGATCGAACCCGGGCGCGGCAGGGGTCTGGGCATCCCGGGCGCCGCGCCGGCGGCGAGGGCAACCAGGGCAGCGCGGCGTTTAAGCGCGCGCACGGGACCGAGCCCCTGGGCGGTGCCGTTCGATGCCGGGCTACCGGGCGGGCTCGCGTTCAGCGAGCCAAAGACCCGAAAGCCGGCGAAGCTCAACGCCCGCGTGGGTTTCTTTCCAGGAAACGTGTTCCACGATCAGCACGCCCAGGCCGGGCAGCGAAACCTGCTCCTTTAGTAGGGCCCCGGACGCGTCGACCGGAACCTCAACGCGGGCAACTTCCGTCGCCGAACGCCGCGCGACCAACGACGGGCCCTCGAGGACGAAGCGCAGGTCCCCGTACGCTCGCGGTTCCTGTGCGTTGACATGAACGTCCCGGTACAGGGTGCCGAACTTCGTTTCGAAGGGCCCCGACTGGTAGGCCGTGCGAATCCCCGCGTCGGGGTAGGCAGCCGACCGTATGCCGAGCCGCTCCAGACACGCCTCGGACATCCAGGGATCCGGACAGACCGCATCGGCCCCCTCGAACACTGAATCAAGGGCTCCGTAGGAAATGAGCGCACTCATTCGGCTTTCAAGTTGCTCGTACTCCTCTCGCGACACGGACACCTCCGAGTCGGCGGGCCCATCTCCCGTCGATCGAATCGATCGAATCGATCGAGCCGTCACCCCGTGCTTGTCCAGGAGCGCTTCGAGTCGCTCCGTCTGAGAGCGAATGCTCAAACTGCGCGCTGACAGCGGCCCGACGGCTGTGATCGCGGCGAATAGGGCCGCCGTCGCCGGTACCTGCCAGGACAAGGGAGAGCGCCCGCGAATCCAGCGCACCGTCCCCAGGACCCCGAGCACGGCCAGGCAGGCGAGCGTCATGGTCCGGGTCACGCGGAACGGGGTGAACCCATGCTGGTCCACACGGACGTACACAGCCCAGGCCGCCATGGGCAGCAACGCCAAGATGGCCACGGGCAGGGCGCGCACGATTCGTATCGAAGGCACCCGCTCCCAGGCCCGGCGCGCCGAAGGAGCGAGCCCGGTGGTGGACCTGGCTTGATGATCGTGAAGAATGCTCTGCACGACCAGCGCGCAAAACAAACCGACCACGCCCGCGGCGATGATGAGCGGCGACAGCAGGTTCTTCGGCATCTGGCCTGTCGCCAGCACCCAGAGTTCGTAGACGGCAAGAAGCGCGACCATCACGGCGGTAAACGGTGCCCCAATCGCCGTGACGAGCCTGCGCCACAGCTCGGGCATGGCGGTGTCGCGGTCGTCCTGCGGCTGCGGAACCAGTTCGAACAGGTACGAGACCACGAAGGCCGCGGTCATGACGATGCCGCACCGAAGCCCCACGAGCCCCAGCTCGAGCTCGAACAAGTTGACGATGGCTACGAACACCACCGCCAGCGCGCCAGAGGCCGCGGCCCACAGCAGCGCAAACACGGTGGTCGCTTCGGCAAAGCGCCGCACAAAGCTCGCAAAGGCTCGAAATCGCCGCTGCCTGTCCACGATCAGGGCGACGCCGAAGAAGGGAACCAGCACGACCGCCAGCAGGGCCAGCGCGAACGTCCAGGCAAACCAATCCGCCGACAGCGTCTCCTGCGACAAGGGAACGATGGACGCGGCGCTCAGCGCGACAACGGCAACGCTCAGCGCGTTGCGCGCGCGCCGCCCAAACCGGCCCGCCCGGAATGCGAGGGTCACCGCAAACAGGGCCGGGGTGGCCAGCACCGCCGCGAGCAGCCCGCGCACGGCGAGCGGGAACCAGCGGTCGTGGCCGCCAAAGCTGTCGCCCGGCGAAACCAGCACGTTGGCGGCGACCACGGCGACCGCGGCCATGGCCGTCTCCCACGGCAGCGCCCGCCAGGACCCGCGCACGTACATGAGAAGCCGGGAGATCGAGCTCATGCCGGCTCCAACGCGGGCTGGCGCCGGTCTATTTCAAGCAATGCCCGCGGGGGTCATACCGGCGCCGTCCCGGCGAACGATGGGGGGTGGCGCGACCCGCTCAGGTCACGTCACTATGCCGCCGCGAATGAGCCGCGCACACCCATCCCTCGCCGAGCGACTGCGGGGCCGAGCCTTTACCCCGGGGCCGGGCGACGTTCCGGCCCTGCTGGACTACTGGCGCGACGCCGTCGCCCGCTCACCGGCGTCGAAGCACCGCAAGACCACCAAGCTGGTGGTCCAGGCCCTGGCGCGAGCGGACCGGCCCGTCGCCCGGCTGTTGCTGGGCGACCTGTGGCAAAGCGGCCCGGCGGAGCGCGCCCTGCGCGTGCGCGTGCTGTCGCGCATCGCCATGCGCGTGGACGTGCCCGAGTTCCATCAGGTGCTGGTTCGCGCGCTGGCCGATCCAGCCCCCCCGGTTGCGCGCGCGGCCCTGCGCGCCGCCGGCAACCTCGACGAAAGCGCGGGCAAAACGCTGGAAGCCCCGGTGGTCGAACACCTGCGGAGCGGCCAGCTTCCCGAACAGCGCGCGGCCGCCGACGCCCTGGGCAAGATCGGCGGCCCGGTCGGCCTGGCGGCACTGCGCGCCCTGGCGTCCGGCGACGCCGACCTGACCCGGCGGCGAAACGAAGCGATCGCGCTGGTCGAGCGCCGGCAGCTGCGCAGCGCGCCGACGACGATCCAGGCCGCTACTGAGCTGCCCGGCGCGGCGTCGATTGTGCTGCGCTGCCGGTCGGGCATGGCTCGCTTTGCCGGCCAACAAGCGCGCGCTTTGCTCGGCGTGGACACCAACGACGACCCGCTCGGCGTCGCCCTGACGTGGGCCGGGCCGCTCGAAGCCCTTCACCGCGTGCGCATTGCCCTCGATGCCGCGCTCGCCTTCGAGCTGCCGTCGGGGCTCGATCTGGCCCAGCGCGTTGCCGACACGCTCAACCAGCCCGCTCTGGTCGCCGCGCTGCGCGCCTGGAGCGCCGGGCCGCTTCGCTTCCGGCTCTCGTTTGTCGACGGCGGCGCGCGGCGCGCGGTGGTCCAAACCGTCGCCCGCCTGCTGCGCGAGCGCGACTCGCCGCTGCACAACGACAGCCGCGAGACCCCCTGGAGCGTGGTCGTCGACGGCGAACGACACCGCCTGTTGTGCGTGCCGAGAGACCCCGGACTGCGGTTCCCCTACGAGCGCGCGGTCATTCCGGCGGCCTCGCATCCGACCCTGGCGGCGCTGATGGCCTGGGTCGCCCGGCCGCGTCCGGGCGAGGTCGTCTGGGATCCATTCTGCGGAAGCGGCGGCGAGCTCGTCGAATGCGCGCTGCTCGAGCCCAGCGTACAGCTGCACGGAACGGACCGCAGCGCCACAGCCCTGGCAGCGGCCAGGGCAAACCTCCAGGCGGCGGGACTGACGGCCAACCTGGTCCGCGGTGACTCGCTGCGATCCCAACCCGCCGCGGCGCCGTCGCTGATCGTGACCAATCCCCCCATGGGGCGTCGCGCCCATTCGGGCCGCGGCGTGCACGAAACGCTGCGCGCTTTTGTCGGACACGCCGCGGCCTTGCTGCCGCCCGGCGGACGCCTCGTGTGCGTGAGCCCGGCCGCAAAGGTCAGCGCGGCGGCCGGACGCGATGCGGGCATGGACGTGACCGACCACGGTCCGGTCGACCTCGCAGGGATGCGCGTCCATCTGCAGGTGCTCGCCACCCGACGCTGAGCCCGGATGGCGCACCGGGCGCTAAAACGAGCCCACCAGGCCGAACGTCGGGCCCCCGCCGGCGACGGAAGCCCACGGCAACACGCGTGGCTGGCCCAGGGCAGCCCCCTCGCGAAGCACCGGGCGTTTGGCCAGCACGTAGTAGTCGTAGCCAAGAGCGATGGCGCCGCCGATCAGCCCCAGCGACTCTTGCGGAGCGTCGATGCTGCTGCCGAAGCCGATGGCGTTTCCCAGGGCGGCGAATCCGACGACGCCCATCGCGCGAAACAGCACGCTGCGGCCGGCCGCGGCCCATTGTCCATGCACTGCATGAACCCCGGCCCCCGACACCAGCAGACCAAACGCCAGATCGGAACTATCCACGGCGAGAGCCAGGGTCGCCAGGGCCAGGTCGCCCCCGAGCACGGGCGCCCAGTACCGCTCGAACTCGTCGTGTTCGACGCCGGCGGTGCCGCGCGACGACACAATCGATGAATCCCACCACCCCAGCGCGCCGATATCGAACGCACTGCCAATGGCCGCGGCGACGAGCGTTCGATCGCGGACGCACGTGCGTTCGGAGTCCGGGCAGTCCAGCAGGCCCGGGGCCGCGAGGCGGGCCACGACCCGGACCGTGAGACTCACCGATGCCTTGAGCGGTTCATCGTTGAGCAGGTGCACGACGGGCCCCGTGAACATGAGGGCTTCCGCGGTCGGGGTCACGTCCTGGTCGCGCTCGGCTCGAAGCGCCGCGATGCCCACCACGGCGGCGTCGGCGGCGAGCGCCTGCAGAACGTACGGCTGAAACCCCAGGCGCCACTGCAGCGACCAGGTTGGCGCAGGAGGCTCGTCTGCACCCTCAGAGTCTGGCTGGGAAGCATCTGCCCGGACCGGCGAAAGCGGGGCCAGGCATCGGCGGCTGGCGGTGCAAACCAGGCCGGCCGCACAATCGGCGTCGGCCTCACATTCCCCGCCGGCGTCGAGAGCCTGCTCGTCCGCGACCGCGGTGCTCGCGGTCGCGCCGAGGCACAAGAGCGCACCCACAAGTCGCCAGCGAACCGCCACTGGACGCGAGTGTACTCGACGGGGGCGGGGCGGCGGCTACCGCCTGGCTGCGCGAACGGGCGCTCATCGCCGGGACGGACGGCCGCTCACGCCAGACCTGCGCCAACCGCGGTCGTGAACTACTGCTCGAGCCAGACGTAGCCCGGGATGCCCTCGAACACGTAGCCAAGCTCGTCGACAGCGAAATCGCGCTCCTGAGGGCTCAGGGTATAGAAGTGGTCGTTGCTGGCGGCCTGCCAAAGCCGGTACAGCGGCACCGCTCCGCACTCGTCCGACGTCGCCCAGTTGCCGAGGGTCAGTACGACGGTCCCGGCGCCCTCGCAAACGGCGCTTGCGGTTACCAGGTGGGTGCCGTCGTCCTTCCTACACAGGTAGGCCGTTTGTGATCCGGGCAGGTCGTCGGCGTAGAGCGAAAAATTGTCCTGCTGCTCGAGGCGAAAGGGCTCGGTCGTCACGGCCGCCAGGTCGGTCGTAAACAGATGTCCCAGGTCGTCGCTCACGCCTCGATGAACGAAGACCCGGCAGCCGGCGCTCCGACTCTCATCGCAAACACCGTCGCAGTCGTCGTCGATCAGGTTGCAGGCCTCGGCTGGCGGAACGCACATCCCGTTGGAGCCGACCGTGCCGGTGGTGTTGCACGTCGTCGTGCACGCTTGCGGCGGTGCCGGCTCGTCCGGCGGTGCCGGCGGGTCCGGCGGATCCGGTTCGTCCGGCGAGTCCGGTGCATCGGGCTCGTCGGGCAAGTCCGGCGCGTCGGCCGGCGCATCGTCGGAGGTGCCGTCACCCGGCGGGACCGACGGCTCCAGCGTGTCGCTGTCCGCCGTCGAACAAGCGGTCGTGGCGCTAGCGAGCAACACACAACAGGCAACTACTGCAGTTAACTCGCGTTTCACGCTCACAAGTATGTTGGTCTGACCGATTTCCAGCCAGCACCCGCCGGGCCGGCGCTCGTCACATCGCCTGACACTCGTTCTATCGCCGAGCGCCTCTGACCTCGCGAAGCAACGACAAAAAACTGAACCACTTGCGCAAACGCTTCCGCGCGTCACGACCGCGCCGCGCCCTTTTTGTCCATAGCCTGAAAGCGCATCGGGCCGGGAGCCCGCCGAGCTTACCGAGTCGCCTGGCCCCAAGCTCGAACTAGCGCAGGCCAGCTCGCAAAACTCAAGTTGCATGAAAGCCGTCGGCAGCACGATGAATGCACCGCTCACCGCAGTCGTTGATATGTACTCCACGTGACCGCAGACGATCGCCGAATCGGCAAAGAGCCCGAGGGGCACAGCCGGACGGCGCACGAACCATGCGCTGATTCCGCCAGTCCGACCGAGCTCGCCGTTACCATCGCTTCTGCGTCCGCCGACGAAACGCTGGGCGCCAGCGACGTGCCCCCGACGACCCCCGGCGGGACGCCGATACCCCGCGCCCCGGGAACCCGGCTCGGTCGGTATGTCATCGAGCGCGAGCTCGGACACGGCGGCATGGGCGTCGTCTACGCCGCTCGCGATCCACAGCTCGACCGCCGCGTCGCGGTCAAGGTCGTATCGAGTCACGCACCGAGGCGCGCGAGCGAAGCGACCAGTCGGCAGCGCCTGCTGCGCGAAGCCCGCGCGGTCGCGCGGTTGTCCCACCCGAACGTCGTAGCGGTGCACGACGTCGGCATCGACAACGAAGAAGTGTTCGTCGCCATGGAACTGGTGGACGGGCAACCGCTTTCAGCGTGGCTGCAACAAAAGCGGTCCGAGGCGCAGATCCTGGCCGTCTTCGCCCAGGCGGGGCAGGGGCTGCGAGCCGCCCACGCCGCCAACATCGTGCACCGCGACTTCAAGCCGGACAACGTGATGGTAGGGGCGGACGGGCGCGTGCGCGTACTGGACTTTGGTCTGGCTCGCCCGGCCCAGACCGGCGTGCCCGTGCGCGATCCGGCGCGCCTTGGCGCCTCGGACCGTTTGGAAGCGGCCATCACGCAGCCGGGGACATTGCTGGGTACGCCCGCGTACATGGCTCCGGAGCAGTTTCTCGGCGACCCGACAGACGAGCGCACGGACCAGTTTTCCTACTGCGTCTCCCTGTACGAGGCACTCCACGGAGAGCGTCCGTTCGAAGGCGAGAACGTCACCGAGCTCATGGCGAACGTGGTGTCGGGTCGAGTCAGGCCGGCGCCGGGCAATCGTCAGGTAGCAGCGCACTTACAAGCGGCGATCCTCCGCGGTCTCAGCGTCGATCCAGCGGAGCGCTATGCCTCCCTCGGTCAACTACTCGCGGCGCTGCAGAACGACCCGGCGACCAGGCGACGCCGGCGCTGGAGAGCCGGACTCGCCGCGGTCGCGCTAGCCGGGGCGGGCGCCACCATCGCCATGGGACTTGCGAACGACTCGGCCGGGCTGTGTCGCGCCGGTTCGACCGAGGTCGGTACCTGGTGGAGCGACGCTCGCAAACGAGCTATCGGCGACGCGCTCGCCTCCGCGGGCGGTGACAGCGCCCGGCGAACGTGGACGCCCGTTGCCAACGAGCTCGATCGCTACACCAGCGAGTGGGTCGCCGGCTACACGGCCGCGTGCGAGGCCACCCACGTCCGCGGCGATCAGTCCGCCGTGCTCATGGACCAACGCATCGCCTGTCTGCGCAACGGGGCCCGCGTCGCGCGCGCGTTCGTCGACGGACTGAACGCCCCGCCAGCGGGTGGCGACAAAAGCAATGGTCACGTCGCGATGCCCCGGCTGCCGTCGCTCGAAGCGTGCGCCGACCCGGCCGCCGTCACCGCTCGCCAGGCGCGAGACCTGGATCCCGCAACGCAGCGACGCGTCGAGGCGGTCCGCGCGGCCCTTGCAAAGGCCGCGGGACTCCGTCTCGCTGGAAAGTACGAACAGGCCGGCAACATCGTCGCGGCGCTGAGCACCGAGGGAGTCGACTACGCGCCTGTCGTCGCCGAACTGTCCCTCGAGCGGGCCCGCCAGCTTCAGCAAGCCGGCAAGTACGAAGAAGCCGCGCCCCTGTTTCGCGAGGCGCTCAACGAATCGACCAGGGCGCGCGACGACCGACGGATCGCCCAGAGCGCGCTCGCTCTCGCATGGCTGGTGGGCTACCACCAGCGACGGCCCGAGCAAGGGCACAGCTGGGCCGACATGGCGGAGGTCGCCCTGGGGCGAGTGACCGGTGCCAACGAGCTCAAAGCCCGGCTGGCGTCGACCCGCGGCGCTCTGTTCGTGGCGGCCGGAAAGCACCAGGAGGCCGTGGCCGCGCACCAGGAGGCCCTGAAGGCGCGCAACCCCGACAAGGAGCCATGGGACATGGCCCTCGACCTCGACAACCTTGGCGCCGCTCAGTATCAGCTCGGCGCATACGACGAGGCTCTCGACGCGCACACGCGCGCGCTCGAGCTCAAGCAAACGGTCGTCGGTACGGAACCTCACCCGGACCTTGCTCCAACCCTCGACCTCCTCGGCACCGCTCTGCTCGCGAAGGACAAAACCGCTGAGGCGCTCGAGCACTACGAACGCGCCCACGCTCTTCGCGAGCAATTCCTGGGGCAGGGGCACCCCGATTTGGCGATGTCGCTCGACTTCCTGGGACGCACGTATCGGCGCATCGGCCAGCCCGACAAGGCCCTGGCTCGTCACTCCCAGGCCCTCGACATCTGGATTGCGGCCCTCGGCGAAAAACACGCCTCGGTGGGCATCTCGCTGCTGAACGTCGGCTACACCCTGACCGCACTCGAGCGCTTTCGCGACGCCGTCGAGGTCAACACCCGCGCTGTTGGGGTATTTCAACACGCTCTCGGCCCCGAGCATCCAAACGTCAGCTACGCCTACACAGCGCTGGCCTCGGCGCACTTCGCTAACGGGACATACGAAGACGCCTTGCGCCCGCTCGAGCAAATGCTCGCCATGGAGGCGGTGCGCCAACTTCCCCCGACCATGGTGGCAGAAGCACAGTTCCTCTTGGCGCGCTCCCTGGGCGAGCTGGGCCGGTCGCGCGCCCGCAGCCGCCAGCTTGCCCGAACCGCCCGCGCCGCCTGGCTCAAGGCCGAGGGGACCGACCAGGCAAAAGAGATCGACGCCTGGCTCGCTAGGAAGTAGGCGAGCTCGTCCTGGGAGCGGCAGAATTCCCACAAGCCGCTCTTTGAAGGCAACATGTCCACACACCGGCGGCATGCCGTGAAACAGCTAGCCCTAGACCGTTTTAGACCGGAACCGCGCTAGGCGTCCCCCCTCCCTCCCAACCAGCCAAGATCCTTCGAGCGTCTTTGGGAGCAACTCTTGCATGGATCGAGCACATGTCGTCGCGAGACAGTTCCGAGTTCGGACAGACCCAAACCGACCCGGGCTCCGGTGAGCCCGCTCTAGCTGGGGACGTCCCTGGGCTGCCGAACATCGATCCCGCCGCCTACGAGCTCCGGGACGAGCTAGGTCGAGGCGGCATGGGCCGGGTCATTCGTGCGCGTGACCGACGGCTGGGGCGCGACGTGGCGCTCAAGGAACTAATCGAGGCAGCCCCGGGCACCCGAGAGCGCTTCATCCGCGAGGCACGAATAACGGCCCGGCTGCAGCACCCGGCCATCGTACCGATCTACGAGGCCGCCGCCTGGCCGAACGGGGAGCCATTCTATGCGATGAAGCTGGTGTCCGGGGTCACCCTCACGCAGAAGATCTGCGATGCCACGACACAACCCAAACGCATGGCCCTGTTGCGCGAGCTTCATACCGTTGCAGAGGCGGTCTCGTACGCTCACAGCCAGGGCGTTATCCACCGAGATCTCAAATCGTCCAACGTCATCGTTGGTCCCTTTGGCCAGACTCTGGTCGTCGACTGGGGCCTCGCAAAAGAACTCGACCGTGATGACGGAGCGCTCGATGAGCCTAACCGTGCCAAGGCACCTGAGCTAACTCGGGTCGGGGCCGTGGTCGGCACCCCGGCTTTCATGTCACCCGAGCAAGCGCTGGGGCACGAGGTCGACGCTGCGACGGATGTGTTCGCGCTGGGTGCGGTGTTGTTTCATATCCTCACCGGTGCACCTCCGTATGTCGCCGAGAGTTCAGACGCCGTCCTGGAAAAGGCCCGGGCAGGGGCACCGCCGCCTCTGCCGAAGGGCACCGCGCCCGAGCTCATTGCGATCTATCGAAGAGCGACCAGCAGACGGCCAGAACAGCGCTACGCTAGCGCCGCCGAATTCGCAGGCGATCTTCGGTCTTTTCAAGAAGGTCGTCTAGTTGGCGCCCACGACTACAGCCTCTGGCTCCTGGTCCAGCGCTGGTTTCAGCGCCACCGGCTGCTGGTGTCCTTGTCGGCGCTCTTTGCGATCATTCTCTTTTCGTTGGGAATCGTCGCCTTGCGCGGCATCGTGAGCGCCAGGGGGCTCGCAGAGGAAAGGAGGGCCATCGCCGAGCAACAGAAGACCATCGCAAACAGCGCGCGCGCCGACGCCGAGCACGCCCGCGACGACGCAACGATCGCGCGCGCTCGAACACTCCTTCGGGTTGACCCGACCGAGTCCCTCGCGATCGTAAAGTCACTCGACCGAGGTCTGCTCATGCAACCGGACGTCCAGGCCCTGGCCGAGGATGCCGTCGAGCGAGGTGTTGCCCTTCACGTTTTGATCCCCAATGGAACAACTGTCGATTCTGTCGGATTGCTCGGCGAGCGAATCGCTTTGGTCAACTCTCGGGATCGGTTGCGAGCGTTCGATGTGGTGGAGCAAACGGAGATCAAGCTCGACATTCCACCGGCGCGGCAAGAGAGACGTCCTGGAGCGTTCGTTGACACCGACCAACGCATACAGCAACTGCACGTCGCCGGGGGGCGAGCATTCCTACTAAGCAGCTACCAGCAGCTTGGCAGCCTCGAGCCCGACGTCCATCGGCCGGGGCGAATCGTGCAGCACTGGGTCGAGTTGCCGCATCGCTATCACAACAATCAGGAGTTCAACCTCTGGCGCCACCGACTGGCGGTTTCGCCGTTGGGTTCTACGGTCGCGACAGCCGAGCAGAACGACACTACGATTCGAAACCGAACTCTCGAAGGGGTTCGGGTTGTTGACGACTCCGACTCGAGAGTTCTGGTCGCCGGAGAAACACACCTCGGCATTGTTGACGGCAAGGGAGTCGCGTGGCTCGTCGCCCCCGATGGCCGGCGAACGCGGCTATCAAAGCGCGGTGAGAACTTACTCGACCACCAGTCTCGCGAGTTTGCAAGTCTCTTTCGAAGTGCGCTGGCGGTCGCGCCGGACGGTTCTGCCGCAGCGTACGTGGTGCAGCGCGACACCCTCAACTCCGAGCTCACTCTCGTCCAGGGCGCTCGTCGCTCGAACCTTGGAGTCGCTGTCGAGTTTCAGTTTTCGACGCGGGGCGAGCTCATCTGGATAGAGGGTGATTCGGTTAACGTCCTCGAACCCGGAACGGGCACGCGGACTCGCTGGAACGTACCGACATCCAGCAAGCTCAGCCGCCTGGCCATCTCGTCCGATGGGTCTACCCTGGCCGTGGGGGACGCAGGCGGCGCCGTTTTCGTTCGTAGGCGTTCAGACGAAGCCTGGCGCTCACGCCTCGGGCCCCCCTCTCCGCTGTCGGCCCTTGCGGTGTCCGATCACGGAAATCTCGTGATTTCGGGCGACGTTGGCGGACAGGTCCGTGTGTGGGAGGTGACTGGTCCACAACAAAGCGGAACCGTTCAACGTTGTGAGCTGTCGTTTAGCTTCTTCCAGACCTTCGATGTCGACCTGAAAAGCCGCTCGTTCATCGCGGGGTGCCCAGCGGAGGTTCGTATCGGATCACTCGACGATGACAAGGTCACAACAGTGATGTCGGAGCCCGCGTACCTCAGAGCCGTGGATATCCACTCGTCTGGTACTCGAGCGATTGTCAGTACACTCGACAGGTTGCGCGTGCTTTCGCTCGAGCGCAACGAGCGAGGACGCCGCCTGGATTCGCTAGAGGTGAATGGAATTGCTTGCTTTGCGGGCGACCACCGGGTGTTTCTCGGTGATGGAGGCATCTACGAGTGGAAAGACGGCGTCGCTCACCGCCTGCTCGACTCCGCAGGAGGAATACGGTGCGCCGACTCCTCGACTGTCGTGGCCGCCATGGGAAAACGGGAAAGCCCCCCAGGAACGATTGTGGAGGTGCTAAATCTGGACACCGGCGAGTCCTGGTCTAAAAGCGTCAGTCTCGAAAACGCCACGCTGCTTGCGCTGTCCGATGACGGCGCTACCGTCGTGGTGGCCAATGAACGCAGCGCGATGGCCGTGTCCGCCGACAATCACGCGGTCGTAGTCGAGGGCGCGTCCACGGCAATAAAGCAGATCGCCGTGAGTCCAAAAGGGCGGGTTGTAGCCACGGTCGGGTGGGGCGGCTTGGTGAGCCAGTACAACCTTGAAACAGGCGGCACTCGCCACGCCAAGACCGGCTTCGCGATGGCGGATGTTCTGCGCTATGGGGCGGATGGCCGGTTGCGCGTCTTCTCTGAGCGCGGGTACACAACGCTGCCCAGCCTACGGATTCGAGGGGCAGAGGAGATGGCTACGTTGCTCAACGAAACCGATGCTGACCTTGATGGCGGCGGAGAGTACGTCGGCTTCTCGTCCCGCCCACGTCACTGACTTCATACAATACGGTCTCCGGTCCGCGTGAACGCATCGCGGGCGTGCTGCGAAGCTCCGTCGCCTGTGACCGCTGAGCCAGAAGCCGACGACCGGCACGGCCGTCAGGTCACGGCCGCGAGGTGGTCGAGCGCGTCGAAGGCTCGGCCGACGAGCACGGCCAGCGGCGTCTTGGCGCCGTCGGCGTGCCACTGCTCGAACGCGCGGTCGACCGCGAGCAGCGCAGCCGCGGCCAGCAGCGGGGCCGCCGACCTGTTCTTTTTCGCCAGGTGGGGCGCCAAATAGGCCGCCAGCTCGTCGCGGTCCCGGCGCTCCAGCTCGACCGCCGCGGCGTAGACACTCGGTGTCGCGTAAATCAGCCCCACTCGACGCAGCTGAAACTCGGCGTCGGCGTCGTAGCGGTCGGCCACGCCCGCCGTGCAAGCCTCGCGCAGAGCCTGGAACGGTGGCCGGCGACCAATCTCGCGAGCGAGGGCACTCTCGTACGCGTGGTCGTGCTCATCCCACAAGACGATCGACTCCTTGGTCGGAAAATGTCGGTACAGGGTCGATGGCGACATCTCAACTTCGGCAGCAATATCGGTAACTTTCACGCTGTCGAAGCCGTGCTCCGCGAACATCGCCACCCCCGCGCGCTGTGTCGTGGCGAGTGCGCGACGTCGGTTTCGTTCACGAAGGCCGCCCATGCTGGCAAATGGTAGCAAATCCCGAAATGGAAGTGGCTCTTAAAATAGGAGTGACTACCATATTGGAAGTGATGCTCGATTTACTTCTCGATGTCACCGACCTGCTGGATACGGTGTTTTTTCCCCTGCTGGCGTTCGAGCTCATCGTATTGGTGCGGCTGCGGCAGCTCGGCTGGGCGAGGCTCAAGGAGATGCTCGGCAACGGCGGCGCCTTCGCGCTGTTTCTGCCGGCGGGAATCCTCGGCGTGGGCCTGTGGGCCGCCGCGTTCGACGCGGTCGACGGATGGATCCCGTGGTCCATCCGGACGACGGGCTGGACCGTTCTTCTGGCCATCGTCGTCGCGGACTTCCTCTACTACTGGGAGCACCGACTCGGGCACGAGCTGCGTTTGCTGTGGGACCTGTACCACTCGGTGCACCACAGCTCACGGCAGTACGACCAGACCACCAATCTACGCCTGGGCGTGTTCGATGGGCTGCTGTCTTTGGGATTCAGCTTGCCCATGGTCATCGTGGGTTTCTCGGCGGAGGTCGCGCTTTTGACGTCGGCGTTCGTCATTGCCTACCAGACCTGGCTGCACACCGAGGTCATCGGGCGAATGCCCGGCTGGTTCGAGGCGATCTTCAACACTCCGTCGCACCATCGCGCGCATCACGGGGCCCAGCCCCCGTACCTCGATGTCAACTACGGCGGTGTCTTCATCCTCTGGGATCGACTCTTTGGCACGTTTCAGGCGGAGCAGGATACCCCCGCGTACGGCCTCACCGATGGAGCTGCCGTCCCCTCGCCGAACCCGTTTCGCATCCAGTTCGGCCCGCTGTTGGGTCTTGTTCGCGACCTGCGCCGCGACCGCTGCTGGCGCCACCGGTGGGCCCGCCTGTGGAATCGGCCCGGGTGGCGGCCGTCGCAGCCGGCTTCACCCCAATGACCGGCGGTACGACGTCGGTCGGCGCCCTGGCTAGACGGTTTCCATTTCGCATCGGCTTCACGATGCTGCTGGTCCTCGTCGAGGCGGGCGCCGAGCTGCTCTTTCCGCTCGCGATCGGTCTTGCGATCGATGGCCTGATACGGGGCGACACGGCGGGGCTCGTGCTCCTGGGAGCGCTCGGCGCCGGATCCCTCATCGTCGGCTCGGCCCGCCGCTGCTACGACACCCGCGCGTACGGGGCCATTTACGCCGTCGTCGCCGCCGAGCTGGCAACTGCGGAGCACGCGCGAGGCACCCCGGTGTCGGCGATTGCCGCGCGAACCACGCTGCTCGGCGAGCTTGTCGAGTTTTTCGAGAACTCGATGCCCATGGTGATCAGCGCCGCCATCGGCATCGTCGGGACCCTCGCGATCCTCGCGGGCATTGATGTCCGCGTGTTCGTCGCTTCCCTTGGTCTGCTCGCGGTCGTGGTGGTCGTCTACGCCGCAACTGCGTCTACCAACTTGCGGCTGACCAAAGGGGCGAACGACGAGTTCGAACTCCAGGTCGCCGTGCTCGAAACGCGAAACGCTTGCGCCGCTCGACGCCATTTCGGCAACATCGTCGGGTGGAACCGGCGGCTCTCGGATCTCGAGACGCTCAACTTCTTTGTCATCTACCTCGGGGCGCTCGCCCTGCCGGTGTACAGCCCAATCGTGGTCGTTGGCGCCCCCGACCCGCGTTACGGCGTCGTGTTCGCGGCCGTCATGTACGTTTTTCAGTACATCGAGGCCGTTCTCGGGCTGCCGCTGTTTCTGCAGCAGGTCGTGCGGCTGCACGAGATCACCCGGCGACTCTAGTGACCTGGAACAGGTATTCGTCGGCTAATTCTCCGGGCCCCTCCACGCGCTAGCGTCGTTGTTCGTCGGTCACTTGGGCCCACCCAACTCCCTCCTCACGCCTCGCCATCACGCGGATGGGTCGCGGACATTTCCCAACAACACCTGTTCCAGGTCACCAGGTGAACGGCGGGGAGGGGACTCGCCGCACGAGGCGGCCGGCACCGCGCCAATACCCCGTCTTGGGCTACGACCTCAGGACCGCATCGCCTGCATGGGGCGTTCGTGTATTCTGGGAGCGGGCAGCACGAGCCGTTTCCATCGCGCGCGCACGCGCTCTGGCTGCCCTGGAAACGTCAATCGAGCGCGACCCAGAGAACCGAATGAACCTACGCATTTCCTCGGGCATCCAGTCGAAACACACCACGCAGCCTGCGATCGAATCGCGCATCGTCGAGCGAGCGATGACTCTGTTCGCGGCGGCCCTTCTCGCAGCGGCGCTGGGCGGTTGTCGAAGCGAGCCCCCGGGGGTGAAGCTCGAAGCGAGCGAGCTAATCCCGAGGGACGCGTACTTCGCGCTAGCCGTCGATGGCAAAGCGGTCGCCGGCTCACCGATCGCAGAGATGCTGCGAACGGCCTCCGTCGCCACCGTCAGCGAGCTCGACGGCATCGTGAAAGCGGCCGCCGAGTGCAAGGTTACGCTGGAGCAGACCCACTTCCTGGCCGGCTACGTGGACGAGAACAACTTCGTTCTCGTTGTCGAAAGCCCGGGCCTTGGCAAGCTCGACCGGATCAACTGCCTGGACAAGGCGGCCCGGAAAGCGGCCGGCAAGCCGCCCGTTCGGATTCAATACGAACGGCGCGGGCCCGTGCGTATCGCAAAAATGGAAGACGGGGGTTGGCTCATCCTCCTCAACGAGAACAAGCTGGCCATCACCGGCTCGACCCTGCTCGACGAGGTCTTCGCGCGAATCGAAAGACCCGAGGCGCGGGAGCGCTCAGCCCTGGGAAAGGTGATCGCGAACGCCGACCGCAAGGCCGGCATCTTGTTGACCGCCATTGGGACCGAGCAACTCTACAGCGACATGGAGTTGCCGCCTGACGCTGGCCTCGAGGTCCTCACCATGGGCCTCGACCTCGCTGCTGAGATTCAGGCGTGGGTGCAGCTCGAGTTCGCCAACGAAGGGAAAGCCAAAGAGCTTCAGGCTCAGCTCGACGAGGCCCTCGTCGAACTCAAGGACGTTCTTCCCAGCATGGGGCTCGACCCGGCCATGGCGGATTCGCTCACGACCAGGACCACGGGAAGCCAGGTCGACATCGGGGTCACCCTGACGCCCAAGGATCTATCCACTCTCGGCACGCTCCTGATGATGGAGGAGTGAGCAGGGGAGGCGGGGACGCGGCGGGGCTAGCCGCCCCATCGCCAGAATCGCCGTCTGGGTACGCGAATCGAGCGGGCTCGCAACCACAACTGGTCGCGAGCCCGCTGCTTTTCGCGCGCTCCAGGCTGCGCCTATGCGCGCACGACCGAGAACGGCCTCGGAGTGCTAGTCGGCTAGAAGAAGCCCGCTGGGCAGGCTATCGGGGATCACATCGAACATGTTGAGCGACGATGGATCCGTGAGGGCGGACAAAAACGCCATCAGGTCTTGGATCTCGCGTTCCCGAAGAGGTCGGCCGCGAACCCCAAGCGCCGGGTCAAGGGTGGAGAGAAGCTCGTCGTTTAGCTCGGGCATGAAGGTACCGATCAGCTCGAACGCGATCTGTGAATCATCGTAGGTCGCCAGGGCGCCCTCGGGGTCCAGGTGGTGTCGCACGGCGTCTTCTAGACTGGCGTAGGCGCCATTGTGAAACCACGGCCCCTCGAGCTCGACGTTGCGTAGCGGCGGAGTGCGGAACTTGAATCGGTCAGACGGGTCGCCGGTGGTTTCGGCGCGACCGATGTCGAGCGGAGCGGTGGCGGGGCGGCCGGGGCCCACTTGCGGGGCCGCAATGTTGTGGAAGTCGAGATCCGACAGCAAACCTCCTGAGTGGCAGGATGCGCAGTTCGCCCGACCGTAGAACAACAGAGCACCGCGTTTCGCCGCCGTCGACATTGCGTCGTTATCGCCCGCGAGAAAACGGTCGAATGGCGTGTCAAGCGCGACGAAGGCTTCCGTTTGAAACGCCCCCATGGCGGCACCCAAGTCGGTGATGTCGAGGTCCTCGGGGTCGCGCGTAGGGAAGGCCGCGTCGAGCAGCTCCGCGTACCCCGAGTCTGGGGAGGCAATGCGTGCGGTCACCAGGTTCCAGATGGTCGTAAAGTCGCCGTTGCCAATAGGCGGTGGATCGAACGGCCCATCGCCGCCGCCGGCGATTTCGTTGGCATCGCCGAACCGGTCGTCCTGTCCGGGAAACCCACGCATTTCCTGATCCGGCGTAATCGGAAAGATCGAAAACAGCGCGAGGGCGTTGGCGAAGTTTTGCGGCGTGAGGTCCGGACCGGCGGGAGATACGAAGCCGTCCTCAGCATTGCCCTCCAGGCGTCCATCCCAGAACATCACGTCGAATCCGGGCACACCGCGATTCCAGAGGCTCAACGCATTTCGGGGCAAGAACTCGAAGAATTCAAAGCCGTCGCCGTCTACGAACACGCGCGGACCAATGACGCCCACCAAGTCACCTTCGCCTCGCCGAGATGGACCAAGGCCTATCGCGCCTTGTCCCCGCGACTGACTTTGGCCGTCGGCTGTGCCCGTGAGCGGGTTGTGACAAGTGGAACACGCGATGTTGCGGGTACCCGCGATTTCTCGGTCAAAAAACAGGTTGCGACCAAGCTCAACGAGGGCCGGATCCTGGGGCGGTGGCAGTTCCACAGGCTCGACGCCGGCGCGACGGAGGCGACGACGCAGGGCGCGGTCTAGCAAACTAGGACCAAAGCTCGCGGTAATGGCCGCCTCGTCGGCCTGGTCGTCGATGGCTTCGACGTCGCCAGCGACTGGCCCTTCGATGGGTGCTTCCAACGGTACGCCGTCGACGCACGACGCGACCCCGAGGGGGATGATGGCTGTCAAGGCTAGGAGCCGCAGCTCTTGTCTGGATCGTGTTGTCATTCTTCCCTTCCTTCTCTGCAAAAGAAACCTGTCGACCCTGCGAAAGAGCCCGGGCGCGGCAACACAGACGAGTGCGCGGGGGGCGGTCGACAGAATCGACACTGCGGCAGCCTTTGCTCGTCGGTCGACGCAACACGCAAACTTTGTCCCGGGTGTCGGCTGTTACTTCTGAGCCGCGGCTAGTTCAAATGGGCAGAGTGCTTCGGACATCAATGCATCACGCGCGTCCGCAACGACGCCGCGCAAGCCGGTTCGTTTGAATCGCGCCGACTTCGCGGCCGTTGAACGCGATCATCAGAAACGGAACGGCCGATCTCGTCTTTCGCACGGGCGACGAAACGCTCCGCACCAACACGAGTTCGTCGGTAGTCTGATGTTCGTTTCTCCACGGCCGATAGCCACTCCGAATCAGACCCCTAACGAGTTCCGCGTCCACGAGTGATGGTCGGTCAAGAACGTCGACACCTCGGACATAGCCTGCGGCTACGTGTTAGCCAGGGCCACACGCCGCCGACCAGCGCGCGCCTATTGACGCGAACGGCCTGAATCGGCCGCGTTCGCGATGCGTCGCCGCGAAGATGTCACTCACATTCGTGCAAGAACGACCGCACCACGTTTCCCAATTGGTTGGGCGCGACTCGTTGTGTACACATGTCGAGGGCTCTGCCAGAAGCCAGCACCGCGCGGGTCTCGGCTCGCGGCGTGCCGAGCTTCACGATGAGTGGTTCTCTACAGGCATTGCCTGGTTCAAGTCTGCGATGCTGGCTCGGCATGAGCCCCGACGACGTGAGCGCCCTCGCTGAGGAGCGACTGGCCGAGCTGGCGGCGTTGAAGCCCCGGGCGATCAGCGCGGCGCAGCGCCGTCACTTCAAGGAGGCCAAAGGGAAACGGATAGGCGCACAGAACGCGTTGTCGCGTCGGCGCCGATGGGCCCGCACAATCCTGTACGGACTCGGCACTTGGGTTCCGGATTAGACTCAGAAGATAGGTAACCGGGTGAGGGTGCGTAGATCGCGCGCGTGGAAAGACACCTGTCCCATGGATGAGAGACGATTACAAAGAAGGTGCGGCTCAAGCGCGGCAGAGGTTGTGAGCAACGAATTGACGGAACCAAGCATCCACGCGCTCGTTGAGCGGATATTCAAAGCGCGAGACCTGGGGGCAGGTGTAGATGAGCTCATTGCCGAGTTCGAGCGAAGGGTCCCTTACCCGAACGCACGCGAGCTCGTAGTGACCGACCAGAGCGCCGACTACGTAGCAACTCGAGCCATGGGGTTTGAGCGTCTCCCCGACACACCTGAGAGGACGACGAAGCTCAAAAACCTGGTGCGAAAAGTTCGCCAACTCCAAGGTGGGGAGTGTGAAGTCGATATCGCGACAGACATCATTGAAGCGTCGGTGCCGCATCCGAATGTCCGCACGTCACCTCAGGGTCGAGCGCGGCTTGGCAGCGCTGACTCTGGAAGGCTACTCGGGCGAGCTAGCCCGATTCGGCGCGTTTTTGGGGGACGATGGTGCGTCCGTCGAGCAGCTGAACCGGGAGTCAGTGCTTGGCTACCTGTCGAGCATGATCGCGAGAAAGTGCGAGGCACGGACTCGACGCCGAACTTTGGCCGCAATTCGGGGTCTGTTTCGGTTCCTGGTAGACCGAGAATACCTCGATGAGGACCCTACATCGACCGTAGGGACGCCTCGGAGTGCCCGTCCGCTTCCGACGAGCGTGGGGGTAGGGGAGATTGAAGCGCTTCTCGCGGCGCCTGACCGCACGACACGCGCGGGCTGCCGAGATGCGGCGATGCTAGAGCTCTTGTACGCCTCGGGGCTGCGAGTCGCGGAGCTGGTGTCTCTCCGAGTAGAGAACATCCACTTCGCCACGGGGGCCGTGAGAGCTTGGGGCAAAGGGAGCAAGGAACGCACGGTTCCTCTGGGCGACCTCGCGATTGACGCCTTGCAAGACTACCTAGACGTGTCTCGTCCCCAATACTTGCGCGACGAGACTGAGGAGGGGCTGTTTCTCAGCAACCGTGGCAGGCGGATGAGCCGACAGAGTGCATGGGCGGTTGTGAAAAAGCACGCGCGAGCGGCGGGTATCCGAGCGGAGTTGTCGCCGCACAAGCTTCGTCACTCATTTGCGACCCACCTGCTTGAAGGAGGAGCTGACCTGCGTTCGGTGCAGGCCATGCTCGGGCACGCGAACATTGCGACGACGCAGATCTACACGTCGGTAGCGAAGCGGCACCTGCTCGACGAGTATCGCGCTGCTCACCCTAGAGCCTGACGTAACCCCGACGTGGAGGAACTCGAGAATCGCGGCCGTCTCTTGACGCCTGGAATCGCCATCGAGGACCTCAGGTACAGGCTTATTCGCAACGGGGAAGAGCGGAGTACCTCTTGGCGGCGCATCCTCCATCGCGCGCGCGTGCCCTGGAAAGAAACCTGTCACATGGACGAGAAACTGCGTTTCATCGAAGCCTCGCCTTGAGGGCAAATACTCGATGACCGATGCGCGAGTGATCGGGCCGGCGCCGGTCGCAGCAGCTTCTTCAGTTCGTGGCTTGGCTTTTCCCTCGGGCCGACGGCCAAGCACGATGCAGCCCTCGCTGCCCCGATCATCCTCGAGCGCAGGGCGACGGTCTCTATCACGCCCCACTCGCATCCGAAGAAGCTCTCGCGGCGTTTTAGTCTACCCGTTCGGCCACGGTGAATGCGGGGCCTCACGCCCGCTTACGTGTTTCAGTCGCTCAAACTGGGTGAATGCGACGAGAAAGCCCCCATGAAATCCATAGACGCGACGTTGAACGCTTGCGCGAGCCGCGAATTCTAGAGAGTCTGTCCGAGACAGGAGGCCGTAGGTGAAGCCGTACCCAGGACTTCTACTCTTCATGGCAGCGCTCGCACTCGTCGCAGGCTCTTGCTCCGATGACGACAGCGAGCCGGTTAGCCCTAGTTGCGAAGCATTGGACACCGAGGCCGAATGCGTAGCTTCGGAAGAGGTTCAAGGCCAGCGCTGCAGCTGGGTTCGGAGTGTGGCGATCTCGAACGCCGCGACTTGCGACGGGGACGACACACAGAAGTGTATCACCGTATCGTATCAAGGAGAGGGCTGCGCTGCCCCTTCCACCTGCGAAGACGAGTCTCAGGCGACGGTCTATGTCGCGCCGGACGGTAACGGAGCCATGGAACTCGTTGTAGGTGAACTTTGCGAGTATCAACCTATCGAGTACACGCGCTGTATATTTACCGAAGCGGGTGAGGTGCGTGACCCAAGCCCGGCCGTCTGCGCCTGCGCCTGTTCCCAGTAGACTGCGCGCGACCGAGACGCGTGTCGTGTAAGTAGCTGGCGCGGCCGACACCAACCAAGGACGTTGATTATGACCAATCGTCTGTGTTCCTGGCCACGCCCGGTGAAAACCACCGTCCTCGTCGCCGCCCTCTTGATACACGGGTGCGCTTTGGACCCGGTAGAGTATGCCGAGCCCTCTTCTTCAACGGTGCGGCTTGTCTGTCTCGACAGCGAGAATGAAGCTGGAGATGGCGAGTGCGTTCGCGATCTGGCGTTCCGGCATCCGCTACAGAACGCGGCGATCGCGGACGGTCGTGTACCACTGCTTGACGTGAAGGACTCCCCATCTGGGAAGCGCTACGCTCTGCAAGACAGCGGCTCTCAAGATGGCGTTCACACTGGGGTCGTCGAATTAGATGTCCGGCCATTTGTCCCGGACACCGTCCCCGTGGAGCCTGAAGTGTCTCTGCGCGGCGACAGAACCGCCGATCGGATAGGCTCTCGCCTGGCGCAGCTGGCGAGCTCGGCGGCCGAGGATGAGGGGTTGCTCGTCGAAGTAGCGATCGAAAGGGCAGGGTTCTCATCGTTCACCGACCGACTCTGGCGACGCATCGCGATGGGAGACGTGCCCCTGACGACCGATGTTGACGCAGTGGTCGCAGATGTTCGTGAAGAGATGGCCAGGGAGATCGCGACGGAGGTCGATGAGATGGCGGCTCGCCTAGCCGTCATTGGCGCGGAAGTCGTCCATCTGTGCGAGAATGCACACTGTCTCACAGTGAATCTACCGGCCTCTGCGGTAGACGAACTGAAGGATCTGCCCGGCCTCCTGCGAGCGGACGTTGCTACGCAGTTGAGTGAACAATACGACGTGGACTTCTTGGCGTTTACGGAGGTGCACCAGTTGGAGCTGTACTGGGACCAAGGCTACGATGGAGAGAACGGCGCCGGGACGGACCTCAGGTTTGCAATCCCAGAGCTTGGCGGGTTCCGCACGACGCACAAGAGCTTCAACGAGGGAGTCTCCGGCACGCGGGTCGCTGGCAAGTTCGATTGCAGCACCTCTTCATGCTCGACGGTCAGTGGGTGGACGAGCCCGATAGCCCATGCGACAGCGACGGCGTCTGCTGTCTTCGGCGACCTTACCGACAACCAGCAGTCGGGACTCACCAATGAAGAGGAGATACGTCGATCCGGAGCGGCAAGAGAAGCCAGGGGCTACCTCTACCGATTGACGAGTAACTCGAGCTCCGCAAATCGCCGAGCCTTTGACCATCTGAACAGCCTCTCACCAAAGCCCTACGTCGTGAGCTCGTCGATTGCAGACCAAAGCGATGAAACCTGCTCGGGCGAAAGCACGAGAGAGATTGATGTAGACAATTTATTGTACGAGCAGGGGATACTGTTCGTCCAGGCCGCGGGAAACGCCGGGCAGTCAACGACGGATTGTCGGGTGAGGAGCCCAGGCGCTGCCGCGGGTGCCTTCACGGTTGGTGGCTATGCAGGCGCGAGCAGCTACTCCAATCGGTGCAGCCTCGGGACCGCGCCCCTCGCCTCCAACTCTTCTTCGGGGGGCCTTACGTGGACATTCTCTGAGGGAAAGAAACGTTCGATCATTGACGTGGTCGCACCTTATCGGTTGCGATTGAGGGCCGACGAGGCGTCTGATACCGGATACACGACGTTTAGCGGAACGAGCATTTCTGCTCCCCAAGTTGCCGGCGCTGCTCTCGACTTCATTGACATGTATTCCTCTGAAGTGAGCAGCTTTGCCCAATACAACCCAGGGTTCGTAGCGGCCTGGCTGACCCAGTTCGGCGATCGAGAACAGGGTTCCTCACATAGCTCCACGCTATCTCACTCCTGGGGCGCGGGCCGTCTTCGGATGAGGGCCTTGAACACAGCGGGGCTGGACAGCCCTCACTACTTCTACAGCGGAACGACGTGCGTAGACCACGGTGAAACGTATGTGATTCACCTGCTCGGAGGAGCAACGATCAGCTCGGATATCGAGTCCTTGAACGCCGTAGTTTGGTGGTACGACCGTCGGCTGGAATACTCAAATACTATCGACAATATCAATCTCTACCTTCGGGACGCGACCAGCGGGAGCGTTGTAGTCGCAAGTGTTGATCAGTGGGATAATAAAGAAAGAGTCCACCTGAACAACGCGGGTGGTCGAAAGCTCGACCTGGAGATCTCGGGTGTGTCGGTGACATCAGACAACGAAGGCTGTGGCTCCAACTCGATGCGCGTTCACTACGCGGTGCTCTTTGAGGATGACGATCGAGATGACAGCAACGGTCCATCCTGGAACGCCACCACCTGCCTGGGTGTCTCGCCGATGTTATGAGGCGTGGCACCGTGAGAGCTGTCGCTGGATTCCGCTCTGAGGACCGGTTTCGCGGAATTCATGACACCGACCCGCCCGTTTGCAGGTAGGCGCATTCAAGGACACGACGAGCGACCGTACGAGCTATGTGACGTCTCGGATCTGGACGCCGACCGGCAATGAGACGGTGACGCGAGCGCACGCCACCCATTTGGGGGAGAGCAGCCTGTTGCGCCGAAAAAACGCGTACTACGGTAACTGGCGAGGCAAAGACCAGCGGAATACGTCTAGAGTTGGCAGTCCGTCAACTTAGGAGGTCTAGAACAAGATGGTAACGACGGTGAATACCGAAACCTCGGTCAAAAGGTGCCCGGCAAGGAGTGCTCGCGAGAATTCGATTGTTCGATTTCTCAGAACCGCTTCCTTTGTCGTATGTCTCAGCGCTTCTTCGTCTGTAGCTTTCGCTTTCTCATGGTCTGCTGACTTCGATGAAGCGGCACCTTTCAATAAGAACGAGGTGCGTTGCGTTGCCAACGTAGTGGCCACTTTTCAGGCCATGAATACGTCGCCGGATCCGATCGCTGTGAATGCCAGCACCGCAACGGTGCCGCGCCCGACGAGTTCCGGCCACTGGCAGGGGATGTCGCGGCACCCGGACTATCTGCAGGAGTTCAACCCAGACTACGAATACTTCTTCATGAGCAAGAGTGGAAGCACTCCGGCTCAAGGAGAGGGCGGGTTGTATCAGTTCAAAGTAAAGCCGAAGTGGAATTATAACAACTCCTTTGCGCATGCGGCTACACGCACGAATCTCTGGGAACGGGATGCGCATCCGGGTGACACGGCGCCGCTTGCGACGTCTCACTTCTTCGACTCATCTACGGTCTTCCACGTTCGAGCTCGAACCGATCGAAACCTGTACTGTTCAGACACTTCGCCGAGCAAGTGCGACTACTGTGACCATTGGAGTGGCTTCGCGCAGACCCGGAGCGTCTTGGCTGTGCCCTTGAACCAGTGCCGAAGCAACGGGGGCAGCTCGATTCCCGATGTCATTTCGTTTTTCGACGTCGCACCAGCCACGAATCACGTTCCAGTTCACCTGAATACGTTCTATCCAGCAGACTCCGGCGTGATTCCTGCACTCGGAATGATTCCGGACGGCCAGTTCAACCAGAAGAATCGATATCTGATATTGACAGTCGAAGGCGGCAATGACGGAGATAATGACCACTTCGATTTTGTCCGCTTGTGGCACTTCGATGAAACAGGTGCGCTCATATCGCGCACGAACGCTTGGTCGACTGTGAGCCTGACAGCGTTTCCGAGGTCGCCCGGCGCTGAAGCTGTGAATAACATCAGCCTTGTGCGCGAATGCGGTACCCACGACGTCTACGCCGTGGGGTCGTATCGAGGTGCTGGTGGTACGCCCAAACTGTCGATCTGGAAGGTGCGAGAACCGTCTTTTGATGCGTCCGGCAACATCGACGATACGAGCTGGCTAGGACTGGATGAGACTATTGACTCTCAGCCACCAATCACTCGTTCGTTCCAATGCAGCTCTCAGAATACGGGGAACGCGACGTTCTGCGACTTTGCCAAGAGCGGGAATCTCTACGTGTCCGCGCAAGGAAGTCCGATTCTGTATTCCTCGGAAGCAACGGATTCCCATAGCCAGGTCGCCAACGGCTATGATTTCGGTGTTCGAGTCGCCGAGTTCACTGATAGACTTATTTCAAAGGACGAGGCCTATGTAACGCTCTACTACGACTCCCACTATGGCGGTACTTCCGTGACGTTCACGGCGACGCAGTACTTTCGCGGCTTCGAAGACTACGACAGGCTTTGGAAGATCCACCCGACAGCTGGCGACATCAACAACAAAGCCAGTTCTGCCGTCATCTATCTTCCAAGTTCATGCACGGCAACGCTTTGGGAGGATGGCGACCCGCCGGGGGGAACTCGCTTGACCGTTCATGTCGACGGACTCTCAATGTTTTCCTCATTGAGTTCAGGTCTCAACGATGCGATTAGTGCAGTGACCTTCGGCCCGAACGCGGCAGCGTGCACATCGCAGGGGCCGTAGGTCTCCGTTTGGGGAAACGCGGGCTTGTGGTCGGTGAGCTATGGGTCCCTGAGCATTGCGTTCCAGCCAACCAAGTCGAGTGCGGGGAGCTTGTGCAGATCAATCACCAGTGGTTCGATCATGGCGGCCCCAAGGTGCACGCTGCAGTTCTTGCGACGGGCATGCCCTGGAGCTTGGGGTTGAACAAAAAAGAGCCGTCTATCTGTGGCCCACGGTATGAGAAGCAGGAGTTCTTCGAGCCAGGTTGCCCCGAAGCCGAGTGCCAGTTCAGCAGGTTCTCCATACTGCTCAAGTACTCAGTACTTCGCGCGATACGGCACAGCGCCTCGCAGACAGCGAAAGCCGAATTTTCGCGCAAGCGGCAGAGCTCGTCGAATCTCTCAGGCCGGAAGGGTAAGCGCGTGGAGCATGTTCCGCACACCATCGCCACGGCCATCACCACGGGCTCGCTGTGTAACCCCTGTGTCCGGTGTATGGACCGGGCGGATCGGTTCCGGATTAGACCGGGAGGATAGGTGACAGGGGAGGGTGCGCAGATCGCGCGCGTGCCCTGGAAAGGAACCTGTCACATGGACGAGAAACGGCGCTTCATCGAAGCGCGCCTCGAGGGCAAATACTCGATGACCGAGCTCTGCTCGGCATTCGGCATCAGCCGGAAGACCGGCTACAAATGGTGGAACCGCTTCCAGGAGCGAGGGCACCACGGCTTGACGGAGCGGAGCCACGAGGCTCATACGCATCCGAACGCGACGAGCGAGCTCGTTGTCAAGCTCGTGATTGCAGCGCGACGCGCTCATCCGACCTGGGGGCCACGGAAGCTACGAGCATGGATGCTCGGACGCGGTCACAAGGCCGTGCCAGCTGCGAGCACCCGACAACGGGTCGCCGTTCTCCAGCACTTCGGGCATCAGCGTTCTTTCCAAGTGGTGGATCAAGCTCGGCATTAGACCCGAGCGCATCCAGCGCGGCAAGCCCACGCAGAACGGCCGGCACGAGCGGATTCACAGGACTCTCAAACGTGATGTTTTGACCGGGCATCGGCCACAGGCCAGCCTCTGGGCGCAGCAACGAGTGTTCGATGTGTTTCGACGCGAATACAACGAAGAGCGGCCTCACGAAGCACTCGGACATGCCACGCCGTCGTCGCAGTACGAGTCTTCCACTCGACGATTTCCCACGAAGCCTCGAGAGCCTGAATACGGTGACGACTTCGAGGTTCAGCGCGCAGCTCACGACGGATCAGTGCTTGTGAACGGAGAACGCGTGGTGCTCTCGAGGGTCCTGCGGCGAGAACCGATTGGACTCAAGTATCAGAACGATGGCAGCATTGAGCTCCACTATGGGCCGCTCGAGCTGGGGACCATCGCAAGGAATGGAAAACTCGGAATACTTGAGTGGATCGCTGAAAAGGACGCAGAGCGCCTGGGCTAGTCGTGGGCGGTAGCTACGCAAGCTCGGACGTGGGGGAGCCCACAAAGGCGACGAGGGAACAGATAAGAATCCAACCAACTAGACCCCTGAACCGCCCCGAGTTTTCCGGCGGCTCCAGAGATTGGGAGAATTGGAGCCATGGGAAGAAGAAGGAAGTTCTCGCCGGAGGTGCGGGAGCGCGCGGTCCGGATGGTCGCGGAGCACCTGAAGGACCACGAGTCGGAGTGGGCGGCCATCGCGTCCATCGCGGAGAAGATCGGCTGCTCGCCGGAGACGCTCCGAAAGTGGTTGCGGCAGTCGCAGCGTGATGCCGGACAGCGGCCGGGCCAGACGACCGAGGAGAAGGAGGAGCTCAAGAAGCTTCGGCGCGAGAATCTCGAGCTTCGACGCGCCAACGAGATTCTCCGCAAGGCTTCCGCTTTTTTCGCCCAGGCGGAGC